>Ga0233429_1000056_pt1 | contig 203623 bp, 204 predicted proteins | sample SI_118_April2016_3_FD_179879 | JGI IMG/M metagenome (GOLD analysis project Ga0233429, IMG submission 179879) | Seawater microbial communities from Saanich Inlet, British Columbia, Canada - SI_118_April2016_135_MG | ecosystem: Environmental > Aquatic > Marine > Inlet | place: Canada: British...
ATGCTGAAGGCACGGCGGCCTGGCACCTTCCGCGACAACGCCACCATCGAGCATAGTGGCCACGGCGGAGCACCTCTGGACTTCACGGTGAGCTTTGTCAGCCCGAAAGCGAAGTGACGTTAAGCAAAAGATGACGGTCGAGCACGTCCACATCCACGAGGGCGGCCAAGCCATTGTCGGCAACGTCACCAAGGGAGGAGGGGGATGATGAAGAAAAAGGGGGTTAAGCCCACGCACTGGACCTTCATGGACGCCCCCCGGCGCGGTGCTAAGACCCGCAAGGGGACGCCGTGCAAATCACCCGCCATGAAAAACGGTCGGTGCCGGATGCACGGCGGCAAGTCCACTGGGGCACCGAAGGGCAATAAGAACGCATTTAAACATGGCCGCTACTCTGCCGAGGCCGCCGCCGAGCGCCGTGCCGTAAGGGAACTAATCCGGGTAGCCGTTTTCACACATACTAATTTGGCATAGAGTTTTCTATGCTTCGGCATCATCGCTTTGTTGAGCCAAGCGGAATGTGCGCCGGTCTTAATTTGGCGGCTCCATTTCGCGCTTGCCTAATTTGCGCTCGGTAATATAGGTCAACTCCCACTCGGTCTGGATGCCTTCGTCATACAAATTTGGCGGATCCTCCGGAGCAAAACGAAACGCGTCCGCATTTTTCTTCCACTCGCGACTGTAAAAATACCATGGCAGGGTGAGTAGCAGGGTGCCGAAGAAGTAGTAGAAGCTTCCGGCAAAAATGAGACCTTTATAGGTTAGAAAAATGATTATGGCGCCAGCAATGCTGGCAAAAATAGGTCTATCCAGGGCTTTTTCTTGCTTGAAATCGTAAACCTGCAATTCGAGAGCAATTATGTATCCCTGAACCTCTCCAGGAAGGTCCTCAAAGCGGGTTGCGGGATGATTATCTTGCAATCGAAAAGCATCAAGCTCTCTTTTCTCCGCTTCAGTCAGGTTCCCCTTGTAGTCTTTTCTTCTGTACCAAGGGACCCATTCCTGGTTTTTCCATCGCCTTCCAAACATTTACGCTTCCTCTCCTGCATAGCTCCGCCTCGGGGTTGGCTTCTTGGCCAACCTCTTGGCCTGCAGCATAGCGGCTTCATGCATTGATTTCGGGTTGGTCGCTAAGAACCCTCGGAAATGTCGAGCCGCTCAACTTCGGCCTTCAGCCCCACAGTCAGCAGTTGCCGTATTGCATCCGCTCTGGAAATATTGAAGCCGGGCAATTGATCCTGCAAACGGCTGACATAGGTATCGATTTCGGCCACTAGTTCATCAGGTAAACGGACCGCCAAAGTGTCCATCACCGCATCTTTTTTCGGCCTGCCGCGCTTCGGCGTCTCTAACGGTCTCATAATGCATTGACCTTCAAGAAAGTTTCATATTAAATGTTTACGTTAAATTGCATAAAATTACAACACGGACTTTTTCATAAGGAGGTAGGTTGATGGGTGTTAGGCATAGAGATGGGCGAGTTCGAAGCACATTCCGCAATATCAATACTAGGCTAAATGCCGAGCTGTTGGTTGGCGATGGTTGGGAAGGCGTAGCCCACGCTGAATTGTTGCGGCTATCCTTGGAAGTGGGCGCCTATCATAGTCAATTAAAGAGCAGGGAGGGGTATGAAGAAACGGTGCAAGCCGCTGGGCGAGCCGTCGAAGCGTTAGAGGCCGCGTGTGCCGCGCTAAACAAGGATTATGCATCAGAAAATAACGGTGAGGGCGGCCTGGAACTTCAGCTCCAGCCTGATCGATAATGTCCGTAGCATCTTAAGATATGCTGAGGAGATGAGCATGGCCGAGTATTGGGACGCTTTTATTGTTGGCTTCTGCAAAGTAGATTTTCTTTGCTATGATGGAGAGCCAAATTGGCTGGGATGGGGTGTTGTTGGTTTTGGGACACTGATTGTTCTCGCAATATTAGGCGTTATATTTAGTGATTGATGGCTCACTTCAGCGGACGGGACACCACCCCTAAGCGGCCTGTGCGGGGCTTGCGGCGACACGTGAAGGGTGTTCTGGGCGGCGGTGTGGGCCATGCTGTCGTGGAAACCACCGCGAGGCATCTATTCCGCCCTAACATACTGGAAATCTGCGCCTGGGTGTATTTGCGATCTAGCTGTAGGACGAAGAAAACGGCCAGCGCGGTGTTATCAGTCTTGGTCTTGGGAGGCCACGACTGTGTACGCTGGCCGGTGAGTTTGAGCTACTGTGCAAGGAAGTGTGCATAGTGCTCAGACACTATCGTGCAGCACCCGCCTTGCGGTCAATAAGACGAAAACAATCTTTTAAAACAGTTTCATGTGCAATGGGAATATAGGCAGCACCCCAGGATGCAGCCGCAGCTAGCCTGCATTGTACATCCCGCTCCCTCAGGGGCCGCTCAGGCGGCGTTTGATCCTTCATCCAGCCCCCCGGCGTCCCATAGCGTAGAAACCGCCACACGGGCACCATAGGGCCTGCAAACCTATGTATAGATAAATGGCGGGCTATTGCGCCAGATATTGTGTTTTACTACCGCAGGCATCCATCGTCTTTGTTGAATTGAAGGGTCATGGCCTGCCCGCCCTGAAGCCGCAGCAAAAAGAGTTCATGAACAAGGTATTTCATCGCACCAATCTAATACCCTTGGCCAGGAAGGGCTTCCAAGGCCGGCGTCAACCACATTTTTACGATCATGATGTGGTACTAAATGTGGGACCGCATGCCTAAAACAATAATTTATATCAATAAAATCAATATGTTAAAGAGACGAAATGGCGGAGGGGGTGGGATTCGAACCCACGGTACCCGCAAAGGTACACCGGTTTTCGAGACCGGCACAATCGACCACTCTGTCACCCCTCCGCGGGGATAGCGCCATTATTTGGCGATCATATCGGGCGCGGTCGGTTATAAAGAGAGCCGGTGCTTTAGTGCAAGGGATTATACGTATTCGGGCAAGCAATTTTCCCGTGCCGCAACCTTGTTTTGCGGCTCTGGGCCGTTGACAAAGGGCCGTGCGGGGCGTATATCCGCGCCGACCTGGGCGGCGTTTGCGCCGCCTGAACTGTTTCGCGTGGAAGAGCGCCTATCTTCGGTGTATCCGGGTGCCGTACACGCAAGACCAAATAATGGGCTGAAGTGATGTTCGCTGTAATCAAGACGGGCGGGAAACAATACCGCGTAGAGCCGGATGACGTGATCCGGATTGAACGCATCGCCGGCGAGGCCGGGGATGAGGTGGCTTTCGACAACGTGCTGATGATGAGCACGGACGGCGACACCACCGTCGGCGCCCCCCTGGTGGACGGCGCCAAGGTGGTCGGCACCCTGGTGGAACAGGCCCGCGACAAGAAGATCATTGTCTTCAAGAAAAAGCGGCGGAAAAATTATCGCCGCCGCAACGGCCATCGCCAGGATTTGAGCATCGTGCGGATTACCGAATTCTCCGGACCCGGTGCCCCGAAGAAGGCCGCCGCCAAGAAAAAGGCGGCGCCCAAAAAGACGGCGGCCAAGGCAAAGGCCGAAGATAAAGTTGCAGAAAAACCTGCCGAGACGGTGGCCGATACCGCTGTCGAGAGCAGCGAAAGCTAGGGAGCCGCAGAGATGGCGCATAAAAAAGCAGGTGGTAGTTCACGCAACGGCCGCGATACAGCGGGCCGGCGTTTGGGCATCAAGAAATACGGCGGGGAAAAAGTCATTCCCGGCAACATCATCGTCCGTCAGCGCGGCACCAAGTGGAAGCCGGGCGACAATGTGGGCTTGGGCAGGGACCACACAATTTTTGCGCTGATCGAAGGTCAGGTGTCTTTCCGGACCCGGGCCGGTGGCCGGACCTACGTCTCGGTGCAGCCGCCGGAGTAGGCGCGCCCGCAAGCGCAGTTACAAGCGGGGGATGGCTTTCCATCCCCCGTTTTTTGTTTTTTGAAGAGTATCTTTTTACTATCGTTAAAGTGCCGGGCCACCCACTCCCCCGACCCGGCCGTCCACAGGGTACCATTAATGTGCGGCCGGGACGGGGGAGTGGGTGGTTCAGCCAAGTACGATTTGAAGAATCAACGCCATGAAATTTCTCGATCAAGCCAAGATTTATGTCTTTAGCGGCAAGGGCGGGCACGGCTGTGTCAGCTTTCGGCGTGAGAAATTCGTTGAATACGGCGGTCCCAATGGCGGCAACGGCGGCAAGGGCGGCGACGTGGTGGTCGAGGCGGTGGAAAATCTCAACACCCTGATCGATTACCGCTACCAACAGCACCTCAAGGCCAAGAGCGGCCGGCCCGGCATGGGCACCTCCCGCACCGGCGCGGGCGGCGATGACGTCGTGGTCAAGGTGCCCGTGGGTACGCAAATCCTCGACGAGGAGCGGGAGCATATTCTGGCCGACCTGGCTGCGCCCGGGCAAACCATTATCCTGGCCAGGGGCGGCCATGGGGGCCGGGGCAATGAAAGCTTCAAATCCTCCACCAACCGGGCGCCCCGGCAGTTCGAGCAGGGCGGCGAGGCCGAGGAAATGACCGTCTGGCTGCGTCTGAAACTGATCGCCGATGCCGGCCTGATCGGCCTGCCCAACGCGGGCAAATCCACCTTTCTGACCACGGTCACCCGGGCCCGGCCGAAGATCGGCGCCTATCCCTTCACGACGCTGTATCCTAATCTGGGCGTGGCCCAAGCCGGCGAGCGCGAAATCATCCTGGCCGATATTCCGGGCCTGATCGAGGGCGCCCATGAAGGCGCCGGCCTGGGCGACCGCTTTTTGGGCCATGTGGAACGCTGCCGCGCCCTGCTTCATCTGGTGGATGGCACGGCGGACGATGTCGCCGCCGACTACCGCACCGTGCGTGGCGAGTTGGACGCTTATGACGCCGGCCTGCCCGATAAATTGGAACTGGTCTGCTTGAACAAATGCGATGCCCTGACCGACGATCTGATTGCCGAACGCAAGGCGGAGCTGGCGGCGGAATGCGGCCACGCGGTACATGTCATATCCGGCGTCTCGGGCAAGGGCCTGCCGGACCTGCTGGCCGAACTGGCGCACGCCATGGGACCGGTGGCGAAGACGCCCGAGGCAGACGCTGAAGAGGCCGCGGAAACCGCCGGCACCGAGGGCGCTGGGGGTTGGCAGCCATGAGCGCGCGGTCGACCAATCGCCTGCGCCAAGCCAAAAGGGTAATTATCAAGATCGGCTCCTCCCTGCTGGTGGATCAGCAGACGGGCGACCTGCGCCGGGACTGGTTGGACGCCCTGGCCGACGATGTTGCGGTCTGCCGGCAACGGGGCCAGGATGTTTTGTTGGTTTCCTCGGGCGCCATTGCTCTGGGCCGGCGCAGCCTGGACCTGGGCGCGCGGAGCCTGCGTCTGGAAGATAGCCAGGCGGCGGCGGCGGCGGGGCAGATCCGCCTGGCCCATGCCTACCAGGAAAGCCTGGCCCGACACGCGGTGCCCGTGGCGCAGATCCTTTTGACCGGTGACGATACGGAGCGCCGCCGGCGCTATTTGAATGCCCGCAATACGCTGTTGGCGTTGCTGAGCCATGGTTCGGTGCCGGTGGTCAACGAAAACGACACCGTCGCCACGGAAGAAATACGCTTTGGCGACAACGACCGTCTGGCGGCGCGCGTGGCGGCCATGATCGGCGCCGATTGTTTGGTTCTGCTGTCCGATATCGACGGTCTTTACAGCGAGGACCCGCGCCAGAACGGTGGTGCTGACTTCATCGCCGAGGTGGCGGAGATCACGCCGGAGATCGAGGCCATGGCGGGTGCCACGGGCAGCCACGATGGCAGCGGGGGCATGGTGACCAAGTTGCAGGCGGCCCGCATGGCGGCCCAGGCGGGCTGTTCCATGGTCATCGCGGACGGCAGGGCGGCCCATCCCATCGCGGCCCTGGAGGACAGCGGGCGGGGCACCTGGTTCACCACGTCGGCCACGCCGGCCAGTGCGCGCAAGCGCTGGATCGCGGCCAGTCTGCACGCCAGAGGCAGCATCACCATTGATGCCGGCGCCGCCCGGGCCTTGAACCAGGGCAAGAGCCTGCTGCCTGCCGGCGTAACGGCGGTGGAGGGCGATTTTCAGCGCGGCGACGCGGTGGTTGTGCGCGACCCGGACGGCTTGGCCCTAGGGCGCGGCCTGACGGCCTATTCGACCGCCGATGCCCGGCGCATCAAGGGCCACCGCAGCAGTGAAATTCAGTCTATTCTGGGCTTTCTGGGCCGGGAAGAGATGATCCATCGCGACGACTTGGTGCTGGGTTAGAGCAAGCTGGGTCGGCTTCAAAGGGAATGAGACGATGAGCACGGCGGAAAACACGGTTGAAACCGGGACGGATGATCTGCAACGGCAGATGCTGAAGCTGGGCGCCGATGCGCGGGCGGCGGCGACGGTTCTGGCTAAAACCCCGACCGAGGCCAAGAACCGCGCCCTGTCGGAAGCCGCCAAGGCCATGCGGGATGGCGCGGAGGCAATCCTGCAGGCCAACGCCACCGATATGACGGCGGCGGAAAAGCGCGATCTGACCCCGGCCCTGTTGGACCGTCTGTTGCTGACCGAGGAACGCATCGAAGCCATGGCTAACGGCCTGGACGCCATAACCGAACTGACCGACCCCGTGGGCGACACCATGGCCGAATGGGACCGGCCCAACGGCCTGCGCATCGCCCGCGTCCGGGTGCCTCTGGGCGTGATCGGCATCATCTATGAATCCCGCCCCAACGTGACGGCGGATGCCGGCGCGCTTTGTTTGAAATCGGGCAATGCGGCCATTTTGCGCGGCGGTTCGGAAAGCTTCTATTCCTCCCGCGCCATCCATGCCTGCCTGGTGGCGGGGCTGCGGGCGGCGGGCCTGCCCGAAGGGTCGATCCAGCTGGTGCCGACCACGGACCGGGCGGCGGTCGGCATGATGCTGACCATGCCCCAGCATATCGACATCATCGTGCCCCGTGGCGGCCGCGGCCTGATCGAGAGGGTGCAGAACGAAAGTCGGGTGCCGGTGATCGCCCATCTGGACGGCAATTGCCATGTCTATGTGGACGGCTCGGCGGATCTGGAGATGGCGCGGCGGATCTCGCTGAACGCCAAGTTGCGCCGTACTGGTATCTGCGGCGCCTCGGAAACCTTGTTGGTGGACCGCCAATGCGCCGCCTCCCATCTGGCGCCTCTGGTCAAGGATCTGCTGGATGCGGGTTGTGAAGTGCGCGGCGACGGCGAAACACAAGGGGCCGATGACCGCGTGGTGGCGGCCACGGCGGCCGATTGGGATACGGAATATCTCGACAGTATTATCGCGGTGAAAGTCGTGGATGGTGTCGGCGATGCCATTGCCCATATTGACCATCATGGCTCTCACCACACCGAAAGCATCATTGCCGAGGACGTGGCGGCGGCGGAACGCTTTTTGGCCGAGATCGACAGCGCCATCGTGCTGCACAACGCCTCGACACAATTCGCGGACGGCGGCGAATTCGGCATGGGGGCCGAGATTGGCATTTCCACCAACCGCCTGCACGCCCGTGGCCCGGTTGGCGTTGAACAATTGACCTCGTTCAAATACGTCGTCCACGGCCAGGGCCAGGTGCGGCCCTAGAGCTTTCATATGGCACGCTTGAAAATCGGTCTGTTGGGCGGCTCGTTTAATCCGGCCCACGAAGGTCACCGGCATATCTCGTTGCTGGCCCTGAAGCAGCTGCAGCTGGATCAGGTCTGGTGGCTGGTCTCGCCGCAGAATCCGCTCAAGGCCGCCGATGACATGGCGCCGCTGGCTCAGCGCCTCGCCGGTGCCAAGGCCATGGCGCAGCATCCGCGCATTCGGGCCTGCGATCTGGAAAGCCGACTTGGCACCCGCTACACCGTTGATACCCTGGCCGCCATGCGCCGGCGCTGGCCGCAACATGCTTTCGTCTGGCTGATGGGGGCGGATAATCTGGTGCAATTGCCGCGCTGGCGCCGCTGGCGCGAGATTGTCGAGATGATGCCCATGGCGGTCTTCAACCGGCCCGGTGAGAGCCGCCGCGCCCTGGCCGGCGCGGCGGCGGCCCGCTATGCCGGCTATCGCGTCCGCAGACCCGCCGAACTGCCCCTGGCGCCGGCGCCGGCGTGGTGTTTTCTGTTCTCCCGTCTGCATCCGGCATCAAGTACCGCGATCCGGGGCGAGCAGTTGAAATCCCCAAAGCAGCTGAAAGAAGCATGACATTTCCATGAAATGTTGCCATAATGTACGAACAATCACGAAAGCAAGGGTCCATATGCAGACCATGAGAAAAATCAGGAGCTATTCACCATAGCAAGTGCAAGGCAAACGCCAGCTTATAGCCAAGAATTGCTGGCACTCGTGAATAGTTCTCTCGATGAGGACCAGGCGGAAGAGCTCGTCGTCATCGACCTGCAGGGCAAATCCAGCATAGCCGATTACATGGTGATCGCGAACGGTCGTTCAGACCGTCACGTGGGCGCCATGGCGGACCATTTGCTGCGCCGGGCCAAGGAAGAAGGCCTGGGCCGCTGCAAGGTCGAGGGCCTCGGCAAACGCGATTGGGTGTTGATCGATATGGGCGACATCATCGTGCATCTGTTTCGCCCGGAAGTCCGGGAGTTCTATAATCTGGAAAAGATGTGGTCGATCGAGATGGCGGAGCCCGAGCGCGCCGCACTCTAGACCATGCGAGTCACTATATGCGCCGTGGGCCGTGCCAAAGGCAGCCCGGCGGCTGAAATCTGCCAAACTTACCTGAAACGGCTGCCTTGGACGGTGGCAATCCGCGAAGTCGAGGTGCGGAAGAACCTGAGCGGCGAAAAACTCAGCTTGGCCGAAGCCGAATTACTGCGTGCCGCGATGCCGGACAGGGCGACCTTGGTGGCCATGGACGGCAGGGGCAAAACCCTGTCCAGCGCGGCGTTCGCGCAACGCTTGGGCCGGTGGCGGGATGACGGTATCGCAGATTTGGCATTTGTCATTGGCGGCGCCGATGGCCTGCATCCGGCTCTGGTCGGGGAGGCTGTTTTGAGCTTGTCTCTGGGCGCCATGACATGGCCTCATATGCTGGCTCGCGCGATGTTGATGGAGCAATTGTACCGGGCCCACACCATACTGGCGGGGCATCCGTATCACCGCGCTTGAACATGGGCTTGAACACGGGCCTGATGATAGCGGTTGCATTCGTCACAAGCTGCGCCATATTGGTGTCGAATCAGTGGGTAACTACTAGATTTTGAGGTTAAACGTGAAGAATCAGTGTCGCCCCGTAGTGCTATGTATCCTGGATGGCTGGGGCTATCGGGAGGCCGCGGCGGACAATGGCATCGCCCTTGCCCGAACCCCGGTCTACGATCGATTGCTGGCGGAAGCACCCCACGCTCTGTTGCAGACCTCTGGATTGGCCGTCGGTCTGCCGGAAGGGCAGATGGGTAATTCCGAAGTCGGGCACCAAAACATCGGCGCCGGGCGCATTGTTCTTCAGGATTTGCCCCGTATCGACAAGGCGGTGGCGGACGGTAGCCTGGCGAAAAGCCCGCGCCTGGCCAAATTCATTGCCAATTTGCAGACTAGTGGCGGCGATTGTCATCTGCTGGGCCTGTTGTCGCCGGGCGGGGTCCATTCCCATCAAGACCACATGCTGGCCCTGGCCCGCATCATTGCCGCTGCGGGCATAAAGGTCTGGCTGCATTGTTTCATGGATGGCCGGGATACGCCGCCGACCTCGGGCGCGGGCTATCTGCAACAGATCAGCGCGGCCATTGCCGGACAGGACAACATCTACATCGCCACTTTGTGCGGCCGCTATTACGCCATGGACCGGGACAATCGTTGGGAGCGGGTAGTTCAGGCCTATGACCTATTGGTCGAAGGCAAAGGTGCGGCGGGCGGCGATGCGGCCGCGGCCATGCAGGCGTCCTATGCCCAGGATATCAACGACGAGTTTATTCTGCCCACGACTGTCGCCGGCTATGCGGGCATGGCGGACGGGGATGGTTTGTTGCTGGCCAATTTCCGCGCCGACCGGGCCCGGGAGATACTCAGCGCGCTGGTCGATCCGGCCTTCGACGGCTTTGCCCGTGGCCGTGTTGCCGCGTTTGCCGATCAACTTGGCATGGTCAGCTATTCAGCCGCGCTGGATACCAGGGTTGATGCATTGTTTCCCGTGATCGGGCTACGGCAGACGCTGGGTGAAGTGGTGGCGGCGGCCGGCCGGCGCCAACTGCGTATCGCCGAGACCGAGAAATATGCCCATGTGACGTTTTTTCTGAATGGCGGCGAGGAGGCGGTTTTCGAGGGCGAGGACCGCATCCTGATACCCTCGCCAAAAGTCGCGACCTATGATCTGGCCCCTGAAATGTCGGCGGCGGAGGTCACGGACAAGCTGGTTACCGCCATTGGTTCGGCGACCTATGATCTGATCGTGGTCAACTATGCCAATCCCGACATGGTCGGCCATACGGGCAAGCTGGATGCGGCGGTGCTGGCGGTGGAGATGATTGACCGCTGCCTGGGCCGTCTGTGCGCCGCCTTGGACGATGCCGGCGGCGCCATGTTGATCACCGCCGACCACGGCAATATCGAGCTGATGCGCGACCCCGAAAACCATGGCGCCCATACGGCGCACACCACGGGGCCGGTGCCGGTGCTGTTGGTCAATGCGCCCGATGCCCAGGCCGAATTGCGGGATGGCAGTCTGGCGGACCTGGCCCCCACGCTGCTGGCGTTGATGGGGCTGGCACAGCCAGACCAAATGACGGGCCGGTCATTGATGGCGGCCACGGATCAGGCCATGCGGCATCATGGCTAGGGCGCGCCTGATAATTCTGGCATTGCCGGCGCTTTTGCTAGGCGGATTTGCCGCCTCCAGTTCGCTTGGCGACGAACGCCAGGAAGTTCAGCGCAATATAGAGACGACGAAGGAATCGATTAGCGCCGGCCGGAAGCAACAACACGCCCTTGCCGATCGGGCCCGGGCCATCCGCGACCAGGTCGACGGCCTGCGTATCCGTGCCGCCCTGGCGGCGAACCGGGCACAACAGGAAGAGGTCGCGCTAAGCGAGATTGAAGAACGCCTGGCGCTGTTGCAGCGCCAGGATGCGGAGCATTATCGCCGGCTTAGTCTGATGCGTGAGGGCATGGCGCGCTCCATCACCGCCCTGGCCCGGTTGGAACGGCAACCCGCCGCCGCGCTTTTGGCCGCACCGGGCAGCATGTTGGATGCGGCCCGTGGTGGCCGCCTGCTGGCCGCCGCCGTGCCGGCCCTGCATCGCGACGCGGCCAAGGTTGGTGAATTATTGGCGGCAGCCGACACAGTGCGGCGCCGGCTGGACCGCGAACAACGGCACCGGGCGGTCACTGTGACGGCCTTGTCCAGCCGCCGCCAGGAACTGCAATCCCTGTTACGGGAACGGGTGCTGGTTGAACGGCAGTTGCAGCAGGCTGGCGCGGCGGAGGGCGAGCGCCTGGCCGCGTTGGTGGGCAAGGCACAGGATTTGCAAGGCTTGCTACAGCGCCTGGATGCGGCGGAGCGGTCGCGCGGTGCGCGGCAAACGGAAATCGCGGCCGGCGGGAAGGGGCATGCGGCAACTTTGCGTCAAGTCGAGCAGTTGGCCGAGCAGCAGGCTGAGCAACGGGCCGAACGCCGCCGCCGCAAGCTGGCCGCTGACATGGCTCTGGCCTTGGCTGCCCCCAAGGGAAAGAATAACGCCAAAGGCAATGCGCAAGACGCCGCCCCACCGGCCAGGCAAAGCCAGGCTCTGGCGCTGCGGCAACTGCCGTTTTCCAAGATCCGCGGCCGTCTGCGCCTGCCCGCCAAGGGCCGGCGGGTCGGACGCTTTGGCGAAAGCACTGGATTTGGCCCGCGGGCCCAGGGTATCACCCTGCGAACAGCTGATCGGGCGCAGGTTGTCGCGCCCTATGACGGTCGGGTGGTCTACGCCGGGACGTTTCGAAAATACGGCCTGATCTTGATCATCTCGCATGGTGAGGGATACCATACTCTGCTGGCCGGTCTGACGCGGCTGCAGGCGGTGGTCGGACAGTCATTACTTACGGGCGAACCGGTGGGTCGCATGGGAGGGGACGGCAAGCGGTCTCTGTATATAGAATTACGGCGCAAGGGGACGGCAATAAATCCGAACTCCTGGTGGTCGAGCAGCCGTGAAAGGGCGAGTGGATGATGAAGATTTTGATCGGTGGCCGGGTCGCGAAAAGCATGCTGGCGCTGTATACGCTTGCCGCCCTGTTGGCACTGCCCCTGGTGGCCCTGCCGGGATCGGCGCGGGCGGCCGACGATAGTATCTATCGTCAACTAAACTTGTTTGGCGATGTGTTGGAGCGGATCCGCGCCGATTACGTTGAAGAGGTGGATGACCCGGAACTGATCGAGGCCGCCATCACGGGTATGTTGCGCTCTCTCGATCCGCATTCTTCCTATATGCCGCCCAGGGCGTACCGCGATATGCGCGAGCAGATCAAAGGCGAATTCGGCGGCCTTGGTATTGAAGTGACCATGGAAAACGGCTTGGTCAAGGTGGTCTCGCCGATTGACGAGACGCCGGCGGCACGCGCCGGCATGAAGGCCGGGGATTATATTACCCAGCTTGATGATACGCCGGTGATGGGCCTGACCCTGGCGGAGGCGGTAAAGAAAATGCGCGGCCCGGTGAAATCGGAAATCCGCCTGTTGGTGGTCCGGCCGGGTGTGGAAAAACCTTTCGAGGTAAAGATTATTCGCGATGTCATTCGCGTACAGTCGGTACGCTCCCGCCTGGAAGGCGATATGGTCTATGTCCGCATAACTTCGTTCACCGAACAAACCGACAGCGGCCTGGAGGCAGCGATGGCCAAGCGTAAGGCCGAGTTGGGAAACAAGTTCAAAGGCGTGATTCTGGATTTGCGTAATAATCCGGGCGGCGCCTTGGATCAGGCGATTGCCGTCTCGGACGCATTTCTGGACAAGGGAGAGATCGTATCGACCAGAGGCCGGCGGCCGGAGGAAACCCATCGCTACAACGCCAAGGTGGGAGATCTGGCCCAAGGTCTGCCGGTGGCGGTGTTGATCAACGGCGGTTCGGCTTCCGCCTCCGAGATTGTCGCCGGTGCCTTGCAGGACCATCAACGGGCCCTGGTTATCGGCACCAAGTCGTTCGGCAAAGGGTCGGTGCAAAGCATCATACCGTTGCAGGGACATGGCGCCATTAGGCTGACCACGGCGCGCTACTACACGCCATCGGGCACGTCTATCCAGGCCAAGGGGATTGAGCCGGATATCACGGTGGAGCAGGTGCGGGTGGAGAAAGCGGCAAACAATCACCGCCGTAGCGAGGCGGACCTACCGAAGCATCTGAAGGCGGAGAAGAAAAAAAATCCTGTGCCCATGCCGGAAAACCATACCAATGTAAAACGCAATGGCGATGGTGGCGGCGAAACCGCCAAACCACGTGATTTTCAGTTGAACTATGCCTTGGATTTGCTGCGCGGCATGGCCCTTTTACAACGGCGCAACGGCAAATAGAATTCTGATCCAGGATTGAGGAAACGTGGCCAGGATACCACGAGGCAAAAAACAGGCTGGCGACAGCGGCGGTGACCGGGCCGGCGGACGGGCTGGCGGACGCACCGACAAGGTTACGCGGGCCCCCAGCACGCCGGCCGCGGTAGGGTTGATCCTGATCGCGGGCATAGCCGGCCTGGCTGCCTGGTTGAGCTATAGCCATGACCCCGCCAAGCAGCAGGCTGAACTGAACGCGCAAGCCACCCTGGCGGATGCGGTGTTGCCGGTAGATCTCACCAAGGATGGCAGCGGGAAGCAGGCCGCCTCCAAGGAACCGGCCAAAAAACGTTCGGAACATGGCGGCGAGACGCAGGGTGAGGAAAAACACGGCGAGGAGAAACATGGCGAAGACAAGCATGCCGGCGACAAGTCCGAGGCCACGCCTGGCAAAGCCGCCCCGCCCAAAACGGCCGCACACAAACCGGCCAAGGATACCGACGGCCACGACGTAAAACCGAAAGTCTCAAGCCAGCAAACGGCGGACGAACCGGCTCCCAGTCCGCAACCCGGTCCGCAACCCAATCCCCAGCCCGGCCCACAACCCAGCCCTCAAGATCATAAAGCAGTCACCCAGGATGGCGAGGATGGTGAAAAATCCGGGCATGCGCCGGCTAAAACCGCTTCAACGCACGGGGCGAAAAGCAAGTTCATGGCCAGCGGCGGCCTGCGCCCCGCACCAGACCCGGCCCTGATCAAATCGACCGAGAACGGCCCCCTGCCCGTGGTGGCGCCGGACGGCCGGACACCTCTGCAGGTTTATGCACGCCCTTACAAGGCCACGGGCCGGCCCCGGATTGCCATTGTCGTCGGCAGCCTTGGCCTCAGCCGCGCGACCACGATGACCGCCATTCAGCAATTGCCGGGCGGGGTCAGTTTGGCTTTCGCGCCCTACGGCCGCAATTTGCAGGATTACGTGAACCAGGCCCGTGCCGCCGGCCACGAGGTACTGCTGCAGGTACCCATGGAGCCGATGGATTATCCCACCAACGATCCCGGGCCCCATACCTTGCTGACCAGCCTGACAATTCATCGAAATCTGCAGCGGCTGGATTGGCTGTTGGGCCGCTTTGCCGGTTATGTGGGCGTGGTCAATTTCATGGGCGGGCGTTTTACCTCCACCGAGTCCCATCTGCAGCCCATACTGGAGGCCATGCGCGATCGGGGTCTGATGTTTCTGGACGCCCGTGCCTCGTCTTCCTCCGTTGCTTCTGCTGTCGCGGGTAGGATCGGCTTGACCATTGCCGCCAACGACCGGGTGCTTGATGCGGTCGCCTCCCGCGCCGCCATTGACGCCAGGTTGTTGGAGTTGGAGCGTCTGGCCTCCGCCTCCGGCGGCGCCATCGGGATTGGCTTTCCCTATCCGGTAACCATCGAACGCCTGGCCCAGTGGACCCGTGCCATGGGCGACCGTGGCTTTGACCTGGTGCCGATTTCCGCCATTACCGATCATCAAGAGGCAAAAAATTGAAACCGTTTTCCGAACGGCCCTACCGGCCCTGTGTCGGTATTATGCTGATCAACAAGGATAATCTGGTGCTTGTTGCCCAGCGTATTGATCAGCGGGCCGAAGCCTGGCAAATGCCCCAGGGCGGCGTGGAGGATGACGAGACCCCGCGCCAGGCGGCCCTGCGCGAACTGGAAGAGGAAATCGGCACCAACAAGGCCGAAATCATTGCCGAAAGCGAGGCTTGGATACCTTACGATTTGCCCAGCCATCTGGCTGACAAGGTCTGGCACGGGCAATTCCGCGGCCAAACCCAGAAATGGTTCGCCATGCGCTTTTTGGGCCGGGACGAGGATATCAACCTGGCCACGGCGGAGCCGGAATTCGATGCCTGGAAATGGACACCCATGGCAACCCTGGCCAATGTGGCGGTGGACTTCAAGCAAGAGAACTACCGTCAGGTCGTGACCATATTTTCCCATCTGGTATGAACCGGAACACAGACCAGACCATCATGCTGCTGCCGGGCGCTTTTTGCCGCGCCTCGATTTTCGCCAATTTTCGTGATCATTTCGCGGCCCGGGGCTGGACCGTGCTGACGCCCGAGCTGCGCTATCACGATCAAGTTCCAGGCCAGCCCGCCGATCCGCGCCTGGCGCAGACGGGCCTAGGGGATTACGTCGCGGATCTTAGCGCGCTTATCAAGGAATTGTCCCAGCCGCCGGTTCTGTTGGGCCATTCCATGGGTGGCTTGCTGGCGCAGTTGCTGGCCGCCAAGGGCTTGGCCCGCGCCATGATCCTGCTGGCCCCGGCGCCGCCCTGGGGTATGCTGCCGGCTTCGGAAAACGAGATCGCCGCCGCCATGGGCCTGATGTCCATTGGCCCGTTCTGGGGACAAAGCCTGAATGCCGCCTTCGAGATCGCGGCGGAAAATTCCCTAAATTGCCTCTCGCCCGCGCGCCAGCGGGAGGTCTTCGCGCAATTCGTCCCGGAATCCGGCCAGGCCCTGTTTGAAAGCCTGTTCTGGATGTTCGATAGGGGCCGCGCCTCCTATGTCAATCCGGTCATGGTGGATTGTCCGATCCTGGCCGTCGCTGGTGGCCGGGATAAAGTCATCTCCCCCGCCGCCGTGCATAATGTGGCGGACAAATATCTCGATCAGGCGACCTATCTGGAATTCGAGGATATGGGCCACATGCTGCTGCAGGAAGACGGCTGGCGCGCCGTCGCCGAGGCCTGCACGGACTGGCTGGAGAGAGCCGAGAATACGGCGATTTGACGTAAGTCAATGAAGACAGCTGTCTCTTAGTAGGAAACTGCGAAAAAGAGAGGTGTGCATAAAGATGGGAATTTCGACCATCCTGCCGAGGCATGAGCGTTGCGGCGCCTGCAATTTGTGCGTATTGGCCTGCTCCTTCCATCATGAGGGGGCATTCGGGCGGCGCAATTCCAGCATCGAGATCATCAAGAACGAGCGGGAAGGCGAAGTTGAAATCGTCATTTTCGACGCGGCGCGGGACGGCCGCAGACCGTGCGACGGCTGCGCCGACGAGGAGCGCCCGCTGTGTGTGCAATGGTGCCCTGTCGGCGCCCTCTCTGTTAAGCGGAATTGACAGATGACCCAACCTTTCGCCATCGGTGGCAATATCCTGCGCGTTGATCTGACAAGACGCGCGGTCACTGTCGAGCCGACCGCGCCCCTGAACCTACGCTTCCCCGCCGGCATGGGGGTCAACAACTGGCTGTTGTTAAACGAAACACCGTTGGGCAAGGCACCGCTGGATCCCGACAATCCGCTTATCTTCACAGCCGGCAGTCTGGTCGGCACCATGGCGGCGACTGCGTGCCGCATGACCATCAGCTGCAAAAACGTTCTGACCGGTGGCTTTGGCGCCGCCAGCGCGGGGGGGAATTTCGCCCCGGAACTGAAATATGCCGGCTTTGACCATATCGTCGTCACCGGCCGGGCGGCGCAACCGGTTTATATAGATATCGACGACGGCAACGTAACCATTTGCGATGCTGACGGGCTTTGGGGAGAAACCACGTGGGAGACCGAAAAGATCCTCCGCGCCCGCATCGACCGCCCGACCCTGGAATTATTGAGCATCGGGCCCGCCGGCGAGAGTATGGCGGCGGCGGCCTGCATCATTGTCAGCCGCACCCGCTCCGCCTCGCGCTGTGGTGTTGGTGCCGTCATGGGCTCGAAAAACCTCAAGGCCATTGCGGTCAGCGGTTCGGGCGCGCTGCAAGTGGCCGAGCCTGAAGCTTTCATGGCCGAGAGCCTGGCCATGCAGCGTTATCTGATGGGCGTTGATACCACCAAGAATTTGCGCAATTTCGGCACCTCGACCTCGTTCGAGGCATGGAACAAGCTGGGCTCCATCCCTGTGCGAAACTACCAGGCGACACAGATAGACCTCGACGAGGCCGACGCCATCGCCACGGCGGTCAAGGAAAAGCACTATATCGAAAAGGCTTTCGGCTGCTTCGCCTGCCCGGTCATGTGTTCGCAATATCAGCGCGTGAAGTCCGGCCCCCATGCCGGCACCCGTGGTGAAAAGGTGGAAAGCCAGGATTATTGGGATTTCGGCGGCAAGTTGGGCATTTCCGATCCGGCCGCCGTGTTGGCGCTCAGTGAACACTGCACCCAGCTGGGCCTCGACAATACCAATGCCACCAATCCCATCGCCTGGGCCCTGGAATGTTATCAACGCGGTCTCCTCACCACGGACGATACCGATGGCCTGGAGTTGGCATGGGGCGACGTCGAGGTGATCAGCCAATTGTTGACTAAGATCGCCTACCGCGAAGGCATCGGGGATCTGCTGGCCGACGGCAGCCTGGCCGCGGCGGAAAGGCTGGGCCGGAATTCCGAGCGCTTCGCCATGCATATGAAAGGCCAAGACCTGGCCGAGGAGATGCGCGTCTTCAAGGGTTGGGCGCTGGCCATTGCCGTGGCCGAGCGCGGCGGCACCCATACCCAGGGCGGACCGCTGACGGAACGCATGCCGTTGCAGCCCGAACTATCCATGCAGCGCTTTGGCGTCCCCACGGCGTTCGATCCGACCTCCTACGAGCATAAGGCCGAACTGGTGATCTACTACCAGCGCTTTCACAATCTGTTGGAAATCACGGGCATCTGTTTTTACGCCACATATTGGTGCGGCCTGCAAATGATGGGGCCGGACGAGGTTGCGCGGCTATATTCCCTGGCGACGGGTGATAACAAGACCGCTGATGAGCTGATGACGGAGGGCGAAAAGATCCTCTACCTACAGAAAGCCTTCAACATGCGCCACACCACCTTTGACCGCGCCTCGGACTATCCGCCCGAGCGTTTTATGAACGAACCAGCGACCGGCCCGCATGCGGGCGAGCGCCTGGAACGTCCTGATTGGGATCGGTTGCTTGATGAATACTATGGTCAGCGCGGCTGGGACCTGGCATCGGGCAAGCCGACAGCGGAAAACTTCCGCGCCGTTGGATTACCCGAACTGGCTTAATCTTTCCGGATGGGCGGCGGTGTAAAGGCGGTCACGGGCGGCGGCGTGCCTTGAAAGACCTCGACCTCGACCAGACAGGAATGGGCCGACGGACCCTGAGCCAGGGACGAGGTGCCCACATCGCGGGTCAGCACGTTGGCATTGCCATGCTTGTCCAGACTGCCGATCTTGCCGGGCTCTTCCGGGTCGTACCAGGCGCCGGTGGGCAGTTGCACGGTGCCGGCACGGACCGCATCTGAAAGCAATGCGCCGGCCAGGCATTGGCCGCGTTCGTTGAACAGGCGGACCACGTCGCCCTCCTTTATGTTACGTCGAGCGGCATCGTCGGGATGAATGGTCACGGCCTCCCTGCCGGCAATTTTCGCTTCTCGCGAGACGATGCCATTGTCCAGCTGGCTGTGCAGGCGGGTCACGGGCTGGTTCGAGACCAGATGCAGGGGATAGATTTCGGCCAGTTCGGCGCCCAGCCATTCCTTTGGTTCGATCCATCGCGGATGGCCGGGGCAATCGTCATAGCCGAATTCGGCGATGGTATCGGACCAGATCTCCAGCTTGCCGGAGGGTGTGGTCAGAGGCTCGGCGACGGGATCGTTGCGGAAGCCAGACATAAAGATACTCGGCTGACGGGGGGGCGATAGATCCACCCTTCCGGCCTCCCAGAACACGTCGAAGTCGGGCATTTCATGGCCGGCCTTGGCGGCCCGTTGGCGGGATAGGTCATAGATGTGTCGCAGCCAGTCCATTTCATCCCGGCCTTCGGTAAAGGTGTCGAGAAAGCCCATCTTTTGCGCCATGCCGCAAAATATATCGTGGTCGTGACGGGACTGGCCAACCGGGTCCATGACCTTGCGGTTCGCCAACAATGTGCTGCCGTCCCTGAACGAGCCGGCGATATCATTGCGTTCCAGCACCGTGGTCGCGGGCAGGACGATATCGGCGTGGCGCGCAATGGCGTTCCACCATGGTTCGTGCACAACCACCGTATCCGGTCGTTGCCAGGCCGACAGCAAACGGTTCAGATCCTGGTGATGATGAAACGGATTGCCGCCCACCCAATAGACCATGCGGGTATCAGGATAGGTCCCGGTCTGGCCGTTATAGTCAAAACTGCCGCCCGGGTTCAGCAGCAGGTCCGAGATGCGGGCCACGGGGATGAAGTCCGAGACTTCATTGCGCCCCGTGCTCAAGGTTGCCCAGGGTGCCGCCGGCATATGCCGGCCCATGGGTGCCGCGGCGCCATAGCCCAGGCCAAAGCCGCCGCCGGGCAGGCCGATCTGGCCCAGAATGGCAGCCAGGGTAATGACCATCCAAAAGGGCTGTTCGCCATGTTCGCCGCGCTGTAGGGACCAGGCCACGTTGATCAGCGTCCGTTTCGCGGCCATGCGCCGGGCCAGGGCGCGGATCTGCGCCGCGTCCAGATCGACAATGGCGGCGGCCCAGTCGGCATCCTTGGCCTGGCCGTCGATCTGGCCCATCAGATAGGGCAGAAAACGGTCGAAGCCAACGCAGTACTTGGCCATGAAAGCCGGCGCGTGCAGGTTTTCGCTGACCAGGGTATGGGCCAGACCCAGCATCAGGGCGACGTCGGTGCTGGGCCGTGGCTGGATCCATTCGGCGGCGAGGAAATCAGCCGCATCGCCCCGCACCGGGCCGATGTTGACGAATTCCACCCCTGCCTTGGCGCAGGCGCGTAAACCTTCGGCCGCACTATGTTGGGCTACGCCACCCGAATCTACCTGGGCATTTTTTAGCGGAACACCGCCGAAGGAGACAAACAGCTCCGTATGCTCCGCGATGACCGGCCAGGGGTGATGGGCCATTTGCAGCGGCACCATCTTGCCAGCGATATGAGGCAGGATGACCTCCGCCGCCGCCAAACTGTAGGTGTTCAACGACCGGGTAAAGCCGCCCGTCAAGTTCAGAAAGCGCGACAATTGTGCCTTGGAGTTATGAAAGCGCCCGGCGCTGGCCCAGCCATATGATCCGGCGTAGATGGCCTGATTGCCATGTTGGCTTCGCACCCGCTCGATCTCGCCCGTGACCAGCTCGAACGCCTTGTCCCAGGAAACCGGCACGAAGGGCTCGCCGCCACGGCTACCGTTTCCATTCCCGCAGGGACCAGGACCGTTATCCAGCCAGCCGGCCCGCACCATGGGCTGTTCAATACGCAGCTTGTCATCCACCGCATCCGCCAGCGAACGCCCGATGGGAGAGGGATCGGGGTCGTCCGCCACGGGACGCAGGCTTAAACGGCCCTGGGCATCATGTTCGGGATGATAGGCGCCCCAATGTGTGGCGGTGTAATGCTTCGATAGCTTTGGCTGTTCGTTCACGTCCGTCCCCCGATTATGCTTTATAGCCGCAACATTTTGCCCGGGTTCATGATGTTGTCGGGATCCAGGGCGCGTTTCAGGCTACGCATGACATCCACCGCTTCGCCCAGCTCCGCCTCCAGATAATCGATCTTGCCTGAACCAACGCCGTGCTCGCCCGTGCAGGTGCCTTCCATGGCCTGGGCCCGGCGGACCAGACGGTCGTGGAATTCGTGGGCCAGGCGGTCTTCTTCCGGATCGCTATAGTTGGCCAGGATCGCCATGTGGAAGTTGCCGTCGCCCGCATGGCCGACGAAGGGTGATACCAGACCGCTTTGCGCCAGATCTTCCTGGGTCGCCATGATGCATTCGGCAAGGCGCGAGACCGGCACGCAGACATCGGTCGACATGGTATGCTGACCCGGTTTGGCCGTGGCCAGGATGGCGTAATGGCCATTGTGCCGCGCCGCCCATAATTTTGTCCGGTCCTCCGCCTTCGAGGCCCATTTGAAATCGCCGGCGCCAAAATCGGCAGCGATGGCCTGGACCATTTCGGCCTGTTCCGTGACGCCCGCTTCACTGCCATGAAACTCCATGAACAGGGTATCGCCGATGCTGTAGTCGTCCAGCTTGCCGTAATCGCAGATCATCTTCATGCCGGTCTTGTCGAGCAATTCACAGCGCGCGATGGGGATGCCGCATTGCACCACGGAAATCACCGTGTTGACCGCCGCCTCCAATGAGGGGAAGGAGCAGACCGCGGCCCGGGTCGCCTCGGGAATGCCGTAAAGACGCAGGGTAACCTCCGTTATCACCCCCAAGGTGCCTTCGGAGCCGACGAACAACCGCGTCAAATCATAGCCGGCGGAGGATTTCCGGGCCCGCCGCGCGGTCTGGATGATGCGGCCGTCGGCCAACACCACGGTCAGGGCCAGCACGTTCTCGCGCATGGCGCCATAGCGGACAGTCGTCGTACCGCTGGCCCGCGTCGCCGCCATGCCGCCCAGGGAGGCATCGGCGCCGGGATCGACCGGAAAAAACAGCCCCGTATCACGCAGATATTCGTTCAATGTATTGCGCGTGACGCCGGCCTGGACGGTGCAGTCCATGTCCTCGGCGCTGACCCGGACGATCTCGTCCATGCCGCTGACGTCCAGTGAAATGCCGCCATGCAGGGCCAGGGTATGGCCTTCCAGGGCCGTGCCGGTACCATAGGGGATCACCGGTGTTAGGTGGGCGGCGCAGGCCTTGACGATGGCCGCGACCTCTTCGGTGCTGTTGGCGAAGGCCACGCCCTCGGGCAGGGCGGCGGTATGATAGGCCTCGCCCTTGCCATGATGTTCGCGCACCGACTGGGCGGTGGAAAAACGCTCGCCTAACAGATCCGTCAACGCAGTGACAAGGGTATCGGGCAGCTGCCGTTCACTATTCGGGTCGATCGCGAGGCTCATGATTAGATATCCTTCTCAATTTAGCGGGCCAAAATGGCATAGCAGGCTTCGCGATACCAGCACCCAACCAGAAAAACTGTGCTACAAAGCTGCAACAGCAGTAGACAACAAAGAATGTGAGTAAACGTGAGCGAAGAGAAAAAACCGGACATTTCAGCCTCCACCGTCCTGTTGATCCGCGACGGTGCCGATGGCGTGGAGGTCTTTATGGTGGTACGTCACCATGAAATAGACTCTTTCTCGGGCGCCCTGGTGTTTCCCGGCGGCAAGGTTGATCCCGAGGATGCGGATGCGCGGGAATTCTGCCGCGGGGCGGAGGGCCTGGACGAGATGACGTTGTCCCACCGCGTGGCGGCAGTGCGCGAGGCGTTCGAGGAATGCGGCGTTCTGTTGGCGACCAACAAGGACAGTGACGAACTGATCAAGGCCGATCAACTGGCTGGGATCGAGGCGCGCTGGCGGGCCGATTTGACGGCGGGCAAGATCACCATCGCCGATGTCTGCCGCACCGAAGGTCTGATCCTGGCCCTGGACAAAATGGTCAGCTACGCCCATTGGATCACGCCGCGCATTGTGCCCAAGGTGTTTGATACGCAATTTTTCGTCGCCCGGGCGCCGGTGGACCATGTCGCCTTGCATGATGGGTCCGAGTCCACGGATTCCGAATGGCTGCGGCCCGAGGCGGCGGTGGCCGACGCCGAGATGGGCAAGCGTACGGTGGTCTTTCCAACCCGGATGAATTTACTGAAACTGGCGCAATACAAGACGGTGGACGAGGCCATGGCCACGGCCCGGGCCACGGCTACCGTTACCGTGCAGCCCGAACCCTCCGAACACCCCAGGGGCCGAACCCTGCGGATCCCGGTCGAAGCCGGCTATCCCGGCAGCCATTTCCTGGTCGAGGATGGCGGTGCCAAGGTCACGGTCCTGGAGGCTGACGACTAGAAACAAGCGGTATAGTGACTTTCCCGGAACTGCTCTAGTACCGCCGTCGGGCAGGTAGCCGCCTTGATTGAGCGGGCCGCTATGTCTAGGCTTAGAGCAAATCAAGCATGGGCAACGCCGCGCCTCGTCGCGGCATTTCAATTGGGGATAGATTTTATGAGCAAGACAACAGTAACCGGTACGGGTGGTGAGGTGCTGATGCATCAGTTGGTCGCGCAAGGGGTAGAGTATGCCTTCACCAATACAGGCAGTGCCGAGGCCGGCTTTTTCGATGCTTTTCTGACCGTGCCCGGCGTGCAGCCGATCCTGCTGTTGTCGGAATCCCTCGTCCTCTCGGCTGCCGATGGCTATGCCAAGGCGGCCAACAAGCCGTCCTTCGTGAACGTGCATCTGGCCGCCGGCACCCGCCAGGGTTCAGGGCAGCTGCAGAATTCCTATTTCGACGGCACCCCCATGGTGGTCACCGCCGCCCTGCGCGACAACGGCTCGTTCGGCGATCACAATACCCTGGGCGCTTCTGGTGGCTTTAGCCAAATGGGCGCGGTCGAGGATATCACCAAGAACCGCTGGGAGGTCACCGATGGCCGCGGCATCGCCATGGCGACACGCCGGGCCTTCAAGGAAACCATGACCATGCCCACGGGTCCGGTCTATGTGGCTTATTCCTCCGCCGCCCTGGACCAAACCGGGATCGAGGCCACGATCCAGGCGGCGCAAGGCCTGGAAGTGGCGCAGACGCCTAACGGCGGCACCCTCGAGAAGATTCACGAGGCCCTGTTGAATGCGGAAAATCCCCTGGTCGTCGTCGGGCCGGACGTGCGCAATTCGGGCGCGACGCGCGAAATGCTTGATCTGGCCGAGAATTATGCCCTGCCCGTGGCGGTTGGGTTTTTCGACTATGGCGGTTTCCCCATGCAGCATCCCAACTATGTCGGCCCGATTGATGGCATGTCCGACAAGGGCTATGACGTGGTCTGTTGCATCGGCTATCGCCAGAACACCCGGTCCTCCGCCGAGGACGAGAAATTTTCCGATGCCGGTACCATCATCGGCATTGGCCAGGATCAGGCCATGCTGGGCAACACCTTTGCCCTCGACCTCGATGTTTTGGGCAATGTCAATCATACCCTGCGCGCCTTGAACGCCTTGTGGAAACCCGATCATGCCAACCTGGCCCATATCCAAAAACGCAAGATGGGTCTGGGGGAACAGAGCGCGGCGCGCCTGGCCAAACAAGCCGACGGCGCCTTGAGCCACGCCAAGGACAATCCCATCCATCCCATGTACCTGGGCGATGCCATGGCGCGCAATCTGGCCGGCAACTCGGTCGTGGTATCGGAAAATTTCCGGGCCTATGATCATCTCATGCCGTTTGGCTATGGCGACAATGACATGAGCCTGGTACGCACCGCCGGCGGCAGCCTGGGTTACGGCCTGGGCAGCGCCATTGGGGCGCAGTTGGCGGCGCCGGACCGCCCCGTGGTGCTTTCCATCGGCGATGGCGGTGTCATGTACAGCTCATCCGGATTCTGGACCATGGCGCGCTACAGCTTGCCGATCCTGACCGTGGTCTGGAACAACATGAATTATCAGACCGTGCGAACCAATTTCGCTGCCTGGGGCGGCAACATGAAAGCTCAGAACAGGTATCCCGAAACCTATCTGGGCGACCCGGCCATCGACTTTGTGATGCTGGCCAAGGCGCAAGGTATCGAGGGTGAACACGTGCACGAGCCTGGCGAGTTGGAAGCCGCGTTACAGCGTGGCAAGGACGCCCAGGCCGCGGGCGAGCCCTATCTGCTGGATGTGCACATCACCACGGTAGGCGACGGCGCGGATTCGACCTGGCACAAAGCGATGGCGGCGCATTTGTAGCGGTCACTAGCTGCGGCGTGCGCTAAGGCTGGAGCGGAATTTCCGCGATTTTCCGGACGGTCTCATCAATATGGGCGTAAAACGCGCCGGCGAAATTATCAGTCAGGGACACGCTTTGGCGGCGGCCATCGGATGGGCTGCGTCGTTTCACAAAAACATCGTCTTCAATGAGAGCCAGGATGTGATTGTTGATGGTCGTCTTCGCTGCCTGCGCCATGAAATATAAATCGGAAACGTAGATCGCCCGGTTCGCTATTTGTGATTCAGCCACCACGAAAATCAGTTGCCAGGTCAGGGCGCCGGTGCCGCTGTTCTCGATCAAGGATTGCAGCTTTTTGTTTTCCCGCAGGTGGAACCGTATGTACCTGGCCCGGCTTGTTTGTAGGGCCGCCGCATCGTCCCGCGCCGTGGACCGGTCGCCATCCGCCGCGCCCTGATCAGGGCCGCCCGCCTCGAAATTGGCGTCATCGTTTTTCAAGATCGCGGCAACAACTTCGACATAGGCGTTCACATTTTCCACCAGTGAACTATATTGCCTGAAATCATGGGAAATCGACACCGGCAGGGATTTGCCAACAATATCCAGTTTTCTCGCGATGAATTCGCTATAGCGTTCGGAGGTTGATAGGCAGGAGCGCACGTGCGCGAGCAAAAGCTTCATCGAAACCGGTTTGCGCAGGCAATGGTCGGCGCCGTTGTTCAAGAAACGGGCGGTGTCTTCATCATTGATATGTCCAGAGAGAAATATCACCGGAATTATGTCGAGATCCGATTTGCCCGTCCGCAGGGCCTTGAAAAACTCATCCCCACCCATGATGGGCATGCGGATATCGGATATAATTAAATCGGGCTGATTTAATCGCGCCGCTTCAAGTCCGGCGGCACCATCGGCCGCTTCGGTAACCTCATAGCCATCGCGCTCCAGAAACGACCTGACGGCAGATCTGAAGTCAGCCTCATCGTCCAATACCAGGATTCTCAAAATACGGGACCACATCAAATACAATTGCATGACCAATACATGCAGTTGTAGATATGCAGCGCGGCTATAACCTTTCGCAAGGGGAAATTGGTCTGGTTTTGGAACGTTTTCGGGATAAGATCAATGATTGCTAACATTAAGTGGGTTGCGGCAAGGTCATCCCTGCCTGCGGGGCAGGCGTGACGGCGATATTATTTCCCTTAATGCGGGTGAAAAATCCTGCTCCCGGACGGTCTTAGAAAACCGGATAGGTATCACCGACTGCTGGGAATTTCATCATTGCATCTGCCCAGGCCGCCAGTCCCTCCCGCCCGTTGCGCCAATTATCATCGGCGTGGCGCCAATCGGCATAGCCGAGGGAGGCAATCGCGGCGATGGTGCCGAGGTTTATAACGGCGTCCTGACCGGCGAGCAGGTTGTCCAAGGCGTCGTAACAGCGGCGTGCGCGCAAGCTTTCTTTGTCGATAAGGGCAGGCGATTGCTCGCCGGCTTCGCGGCGTTTTTCATGGGAGCAATGGAACAGGGTATCCATAAGCAGGGAGCCGATCCCTTCAAGCTCAAGTACCGCCCCGGCCGCCACCGGATCGCTCGGCAGCAATTTTCCGCCCGAGAGGTCGTTCAGATAGCGGCTGATAATCAGGGTCTCACAGAGAAAATTGCCGGCGTCGGTTTCCAGTCCCGGCACCTTGCCACCGGGGCCGTGTTGCAACAGGAAATGGTTCTCGGCCGCCAGGGGCGAGGCATCGACTTCCTCCACCGCCAGGCCGGTGGCGCGGGCGGCGATGCGGGTGCGGCGGGCGTAAGGGGAATTTCCGGAAAAGAACAGTTTCATGGGGTTTCCTCAGATACGGTTGGGGCTGCGTTAGGGGATATGTTCGGAACGCTGGGATAGGCTTCCGGCGTGCCGAAGGGCAAGGTTTCAACATAAATGGACGTGGACGGAAAGGCGAAGCTGCTGCCCGCCCCTTCCACGATGCCTTTGAGGGCAAAGGCCAGGTCCTCCTTCACCCGCATCCATTCCGGCCAGCGGGTTGTGGAGGTAAAGCAATAGAGCATGATATCGATGGAGCTGTCGTTGAAGCTGTCCACATGGATCAGCGTCGTCACTTTCGCTGGATCCGTTTCAAAATCCTCGTTGTCGTAGACATGATCCTTGATGCCGTTGACGATCTGGCGCAACTGCCCCTCGGTGGCGCTGTATTCGACGCCGATCTTCCAATAGATCCGACGGTTCGTCATGCGCGAGAAATTGATCACTGCATCGCTGGCCAGCTTATCGTTTGGAATGATGGTCAGGGCTTTGTCAAAGCGGCGGATCTTGGTGGTGTGGAAACCGATATCCTCCACCGTGCCTTCGACGCCCGCGCCTCTGATCCAATCGCCTTTGTCAAAAATACCGTCCAGAAAGATAGTGACGCCCGCGAACAAGTTGGCGATCAGGCTCTGCGCCCCAAGGGCCACCGCCATGCCCACCAGTCCCAGGCCGCCCAATACCGCGCCTACATTGAACTGCCATTCCTCCAACACCGCCACGACGCCGACGCAGACAATGACAAAGCGGGCCAGTTTAGCCACGAACTCCTTCAGGCTGTCCCCCAAGGAGGTTTGGCCAATGGCGCCAAAAGCCTTGTCAATCAGGAATGACAGCGGCGCGACACAGCGGTACAGGGTCCAGAAAATGGCAAAGGCGATGAGTGAACGCACTAGGTGGGTCAGCAGGACGTTGATTTCTTCCGGAAACGAGACCACCTGGGTCGCGGCATACAGTCCGATGATGATAAAGACAAAGCGTAATGGCTCTTCCAGGGCCGCGATCAGCTCGTCATCAAAATCATTCTTGGTATGCCGGGTGATGCTGCCCAGGGTGCCCAACACAATGCGGGTAAAAACCCGGCGCAACAGCAGGAATAATATGAATACGGCTAACGCGGATAGCACCTGGCCAACACCAATGCCGAACACCGCCGTCTGCCAAACAGTGACAACTTCCAGCCACAAATCAATCATGCCTTCCATTAGACGGCTGCCGTCAGGATGGCTGCCGCGCCCGTCGCCAGAACTTCGCAACCCAGGATGATATCCTCGACGTGGCTGTCTTCGGCAAAATCGTGGCTGATGCCGCCAATGGATGGAATAAACAACATGGCACATGGCATCACCGCGCAGACCACGCCCGCATCGTGAAAGGCGCCCGACGGCATGGCCGTCCAGTTGCCCGGTGCATGACGCTCCGCCGCCTTCGCCAGATGCCCCCTGAAACCCTCGTCCATATGAGCCGGTGCGATGCGGACCCGTGACGGTTTCGCCTCGGCCACGGCGCCGCCCCGGCCGTTAATTCGGGCCACCAGGTCATGGGCGGTGGCTTCGAAGCGGTCCAATACGGCAGGGTCCACATCCCGGTATTGCAATTCCAGCTCGGCGTAGCCGGGTACGATGGATGGCGCGCCGGGACGGAGCAGAACCCGGCCCATGGTCCAGACCGAGCGTTCGCCTGCGACTTTGGGAAATTCCTCGTTGATGGCATTGGCCAGGGCATAAAGCGCCGTTGCCGCATCCTTGCGCCCGGCCATCATGGTCGTGCCGGCATGGTTCTGCTGCCCGGTGAAGGTGAAGACCATGCCGCCCAGGCCAACAATGCTTTCGACAATGCCAATGCGCAAGCCATCGGTCTCCAAATGCGGGCCCTGTTCGATATGCGCCTCCAGAAAGCCCATATAGTCATGCTCCCCTGAAGACAGGCGCGGCACGTCCGTCAGGCCGGCCTGGGCCAGGGCATCCGAGAGGGCGACGCCGTCCTTGTCGGTCAGGCCCTGTTCAGCCTCGGCCGGAAAGCCGCCACAAAAAGACCGGCTGCCCAGGCAGCCGTAGAACCGGGATTCCTCGTCCTGCCAGGATACCGCGTCCACCGCCAGATGCTTGGTCGCCGGGTCCTCGGCCAGGGCGCGGACCACTTCAAGGCCATAGGCCACGCCGAGGGCGCCGTCCAGCCAGCCGCCCGTGGGCTGGGTGTCGGAATGCGAGCCGATCAACAGCGCCGGGCCGGGATTGGCGGATTTACCCAACACGTTGCCGACACCGTCGATGGTGGCCGTCAAGCCGGCCTCGGTATAGCGTTCGGCCAGCCAGCGCCGGGCGGTCATATCGATCTCGGAGAAAGCCGGGCGCACAACGCCCGTGCCTGCCGCGCCCATGGCCCGCATTGCCCGCAGATCTGCCAGCAACCGTTCGCCGTTTATTTTGATACCATCCATTTTCAATATGACCCTGCCCAGTGAACTCGATTAGTATCCATGATCCTTGGTATAACATCCCATGGCCACCCCAAGTCTACGGGGCCCCCTGACATAGACAATAAAAAAGAAATCGAGACCATGACAGATACAGTCGCGTTTGAACGCAGCCACGACATTCTTATTGATGCGCCGGCCAAGGCGGTGTTGGACTATGTCTCCAACCCCAATTCCTGGCCGGAATGGATCGCCGCCTCGCACGAAATGGACAGTCCCGACCGCCCCTTGGTCGTCGGTGATACTTTTTGCGAGCAATGGCATACCCGCACCGGTCCAGCGGAACTGAACTGGCGGGTAACCGAATGCCAATCGCCACATCTTTGGATTGCCGCGACCGGGACCGATTTTCTTGGCCCCATCATTGCCCGCTATGACGTTGTGTCCGTCGGTGATCAGGTGCGCTATACGCGCACCATACAGAACCCGGCCCGGGCCAAGGCGCCGACGGCTGAAATGATTGAGCGGATCGATGCCGAAGCCAAGGTCAGCCTGGAAAATATCAAGCGTAATGTAGAAGCACGGGTCGCGGCGGGTACACTCTGAGTAGCCGCGAGTAGCCGCGTATCATGAGGAACAATAGGTAAGTCAGATGGATTTCAGTTTAAGCCCCGAGCATCAAGCGTTGAAGGATATGTCCCGGCGCTTCGTCGAGACCGAGTTCCCGCGGGAGAAAATTCTGCAATGGGTCCGCGACAAGGTGGAGCCGCCGCGCGAGGCATTCCTGAAGCTTGGCGAGCTGGGCGTGTTCGGCTTCCTGCTGCCGCCCGAATACAGCGGTCTGGAGAAAGTCGATCCCACCGGCATGGTGGTCTTCGTCGAGGAGCTGTCCCGGGCCTCCTCCGCCCTATCGACCCATTATGGCCGTGCCGCCGTGATTGTCGGGCCACAGATCGCACGTTTTGCCTCGCAGGCGCAAAAGGACTTGGTTCTGCCCAAAGTGGTGCGCGGCGAAGTGCAGCTAGCGCTTTGTTTGACCGAGGCGGAAGCCGGCTCGGACGCCGCCGCGATCTCTACACGGGCCGAGGAACAACCTGATGGCTCGTACCTGATCAACGGCACCAAGATGTTCAATAGCCAAATCGAAAGCGCGGGATTTGCCGTTATCGCGGCGCGCACTGACCCGGATAAACCGAAACACGAAGGCATCACGCTGTTCCTGGTGGAAAACCCCGGCCAGCGGCCGGAGATTGAATATCACCGGATCGAGACCCTGGGCCTGGCCATGATCCCGACGTATTCCATCGCCTTCAACGACCTGCGGGTCCCCGCCGATGCCGTCATTGGCGGGCGCGGCAATGGCTGGAAGGGTCTGCTGGGCGGTTTGGACAACGAACGCTTTTACCATGGCGCCATCGGCGTCGGAGCCGCCCAGGGCATTATCGATCTGGTGCTGGACTATGTGAACCAGCGCATTGCCTTTGGTAAGCCTCTGGGCCGCTTGCAGGCGGTGCGGCACAAGCTGGTCGATATGCAGATGGCCGTGGACAGTGCGAGGCTGCTGACCTATCGGGCGGCCTGGAAACTGGAACATGAAGGTAGTTGTCACAAAGAGGCATCCATGGCGAAAGTCGCCGGCGCCGAGGCCTATATGATGGTTTCCCACCAGGGAATTCAGCTGCTGGGCGGTTTCGGCTACAGCGTGGAAAGCGGCCTGCCCATGCATTTCGCCGATGCTAAGATGTTTGAGATCGGTGGCGGCGCCATGGAAATACAGCGTAATATCATCGCCAAGGAAATGGGCCTCTAAATACAGCTGAGAGGAAGACAGAACGTGCAACTTGCATCGAAAATTCATGAGGCAGCGGATTTCAGCGCCGTTCAGGAGCTTTACCACAGCAACGGCTGGACCGATGGCCTGCCTATCGTGCCGCCAACGGCGGCGGCGGTGGAGGCCTGTCTGGAATGGGCCATGCTGCCGCCAGAGCAGTTGATCGGCATCGAACCGGTGCGCGAACGCCCGATCACGGTGGAGAAGCTGGCGATCAACGCCGTGATGGCGGGCTGTCTGCCCATGCATTTCCCAGTGGTAATCGCCGCGATTACGGCCATGATGCAGCCGGAGTTTTTGCTACATGGCGCCACGGCCAGCACCGGGGGCTGCGCCGTCATGCTGGTTCTGAACGGGCCGATCCGCCAGGAATTGTCCACCAACCCAACTTTTAATGTGCTGGGCGCCAGTGACCGGGCCACGATGGCCATTGGCCGCGCCCTGCGCCTGATCCTGATCAATGTCTTCGACGTGCGGCCGGGTGGCATCGACCGCTCGACCATCGGCCATCCGGGCAAGATCAGCTATTGCCTGGCGGAAGACGAGGACGACAGCACCTGGTTGAGCCTGGCCGAGCAGAACGATATTCCAAAAGAAGCCTCCGCCGTCACCGTCATGGCCGCCGGCGCGCCGCGCCAGATCATGAACGAATGGACCACCGATCCAAAAGAGATCCTGGAGACCTTCGCGGCCGAAATTCGCGCCAATATGCGGCATTACTCCATTTGGCCGGGCAACTACGCCATCATCGTGCCGCAGCAGCTGCGCCAGCATTTGCAGACAGCCGGTTGGAGCAAGGCGGACGTAGCGGAGTTCATTTTCGAGCGCGCCCGTATCCGGCGCAGCGAATGGGCCGATGTGGGCAAAGGCGCGGTGGTGCGCGACCGTGGCGACACGGTCTATCCCGCCATGGAAAGTCCCGATCAGCTGCTGGTCATTGCCGCCGGCGGGCCAGCGGGCGGCTTCGGCGCCGTCATTCCGCCCTGGCTGGGCCACAAAAGCCATGCGGTGACCATGGCCATTGGCGTCTGCCTCGATTGTGAGCCGCCGAAAATTTAGCGCAACGTTTTTTGAAGGAGACAAGGCAAAATGACATTGCAAGTGTTGGACCCAAGCAGCGAGATGGCGGCGGAGCTGGGCAAGCCCGCGCCGCGCCTAACCTCGCTGCAGGGCAAGACCGTTGGCTTTATCTCCAATGGCAAGGAAGGCACGGTCGGGTATTTTTCACACCTGGATAGGATGCTGCGGGATGAATTCGGCGTCGCCGACGTGGTCGTGCGGGTGAAATCGAATTACAGCGCCCCCGCTGACCCGCCCATCGTGGCGGAAATCTCACAGTGGGATGCGGTCATCTCGGGCCTTGGCGATTGAGGCAGTTGCTCGTCGTGCAGTTTGCATGATGCGGTAACGGCCGAACGTCTTGGGGTTCCGGCCATCGGCGTCATGACGACGCAATTTGTCAGTGCGGCGGAATTGATGTGCCGTGTGCTGGGCATGCCGGATTATTCGTTCGGTGTGATCAGCCATCCCGTCAGCAGCGCCGATGATGCGGGCCTGGCCGCCATGGCGCGGAGCACCATCGAGCAAGCCAGAACGTTGCTATTGCAGGCTTCATAGCACAGCCAGCGACGCATTATCTTGACGTTCATGCTCTGAACGCGTTAATGTTCATCATATGAACACCGATTCGATTGATGGCATGCCAATCGAGGCGTGAGGGCGCGGGATGAGCAGCGAACAGACACTGGACGAGGGTGAGGTGTCCGCCGACGGCGGGGACAATGAAACCCGCATCACCATGGAAATGCTGCACGCGGTGGATGGCGAGGAGAGCCTGTCACAACGTGGTTTGGCGGCGCGCCTGAACATCGCCCTGGGGTTGACCAATGCCTATCTGAAACGGTGCGTCCGGATGGGTCTGGTCAAGGTGCGGCGGACCCCACCGAATCGCTATGCCTACTATCTCACCCCCAAGGGATTTGGCGAGAAATCACGGCTGACGGCGAATTATCTTTTCCGCTCGTTCGACTTCTATCGCCGGGCCCGGAATCAGTGCGATCAGTTGCTCGGTGAAGCGGCTGACGGGGGACGGCGCAGGGTCGCCCTGGTGGGCGCGGGGGAGTTGGCGGAAATCGCACTTTTATGCGCTTTACAACACGATGTTGAGGTGGTTGGCGTGGCCGACGAAGGGGGGACCGCAAACCGCTTTCGCCATGTCGATCTGGTCCGCGATCCGGCCTCTCTGCCGGCCTTTGATTTAATCCTGATCTGCGATGTAAAGGACCCCCAGGGCAGCTTTGAAAAACTGGCTGGCCAATTCGGTCCGGACGCGATAAGAGCACCGGCATTACTGAAAATTTCCTCGCCCCTGCTTCGTAACGGCCCACTGGCCGAAGCCGCGGACAAAGACCCATCGGAGAGCCCATCATGACCCCGCCCTCAACTCAGTGGTATGCGGTCTATACGCACGCCCGGATGGAGCGGTGGGCGCGCAGCAACCTGTGGGAGCGCGGCTTCGAGGTCTATTTGCCGGAATACCATAAGGAACGGCGCCACGCGCGCAAAACCGATTGGGTCAATGCGCCGCTGTTTCCCCGTTACCTGTTTGTCGCCGCCGACCCGAATTCGCCGGGCCGCCGTTCCATCAATTCGGCGCCGGGCGTGGCCAATCTGGTTAGCTTTGGCGAGCGGCCGGGCCTGATATCCGATGCGGTGATCCAGGAAATCCGCGGCCGCGAGGACGCTGCCGGCCACGTTCAACTGGTGGATCCGAACAGATTGGCTCCCGGTGATCTGGTACGCTTGGAAAGTGGCGCCATGGCCGATCACGTGGGCCTGTTCGAACGCCGCGGCGATGCCGAGCGGGTGGTTATACTGCTCAATCTGCTGGGCCGCGAAGTCAGGGTCAAGGTACCGTCAAACAGCATTGCCCGGGTGCTGTAAGGCACGCTATAGACGGCATTATTGTCTGGCCCTATTTGTCTGGCCGGAACGCTCGACCCGATTGGCAGCCAACAAATAGAGGGCACAGCATGACGCGTGACGCAGCCATAGCAAAAGCGGCGGATCATTTCGACAGCGGCGCATTCTTCGAGGATCTTTCCCGCCGCGTTGCCATTCGCTCCTCGGCCCAGGTCCGCGATCTGCGCCCTGAACTGGACCGTTATCTGGTCGAAGAGATGACCCCCACGCTGGAAGGCCTTGGTTTCACGGTGACGATCCATGCCAACCCCGACCCCCGTGGCGGCCCGTTCCTGGTGGCCGAACGCCTGGAAAATCCGAACCTGCCCACCTTGTTGAGCTATGGCCACGGCGACGTGGTGCGCGGCTTTGAGGGAGATTGGCGAGACGATCGCGATCCCTGGAGCATGGTCAAGGACGGACAGCGCTGGTATGGCCGGGGCACGGCGGACAACAAGGGGCAGCATTCGATCAATCTTGCCGCCCTGGCCTCGGTCCTGGAAGTGCGGGGCAGCCTGGGCTTCAACTGCAAGATCCTGCTGGAGATGTCCGAGGAGGTCGGCTCGGTCGGTCTGGGCGCGTTTGCCACCGATCATTTGCAGGAATTGCGGGCGGATTTGCTGATCGCCTCGGACGGCCCGCGTTTGGCACCGGACCAGCCGACCCTGTTCATGGGCAGCCGGGGCGCCCTGAATTTTGAGCTGACGGTTAATCTGCGCGAGGGCGCCCATCACTCGGGCAACTGGGGCGGCTTGATTTCCAATGCGGGCACCCGCATCGCCAATGCACTGGCGGTCCTGGTCGGGCCCAAAGGCGAAATTCTGGTGCCGGAACTGCGGCCCGAGGAAATTCCGGCTTCCGTGCGTCAGGTGCTTTCCAAGGTCAAGGTAGGCGGTGGAGAAGATGGCCCGGCGGTCGAGGAAGACTGGGGCCAACCCGGCTTGACCCCGACGGAGCGGGTGTTTGCCTGGAATGCCTTTGAAGTTTTGGCCATGAAAGTCGCCAATCCGGAGCGGGTCGCCAATGCCATCCCCCCCGATGCCACGGCCTGGTGCCAGATCCGCTTTACCGTGGACCGCGATCCCGCCACGTTCCTGCCCGCCATTCGCGCCCATCTGGATGCCAACGGCTTTCACGATGTTGCCGTGGGGCAGAAAAACGATGGCTTTGTCATGCGCGCCTCCCGCCTGCTGCCTGATCACCCCTGGGTGCAATGGGCCAGAGCCTCGTTGCGCGAAACAACGGGGATGGAGCCGGCCATCCTGCCAAACCTGGGCGGCTCGTTACCCAATGACGTCTTTGCCGAGACCTTGGGACTGCCCACCATCTGGGTGCCCCATTCCTATGCCGCCTGCTCCCAGCATGCCCCGAACGAACATGCGTTGGAGCCGATTTTGCGCGAAGGCCTGCAAATCATGGCGGGCCTGTTTTGGGATTTGGGAGAGGGCGAAGTACCGGAATGGAGAACGAAATGAGCGCCGCCAAAACCGTTAGGGGGATCAAGGTCGGCGACCGGGCGGTGGGTAACGGCGCCCCGGCGCTGTTGATCGCCGAGGTCGGCCAGGCCCATGAAGGCAGCCTGGGCACGGCGCATGCCTTCATTGATGCATCCGCCGCCGCCGGCGCCGATGCGATCAAGTTTCAGACCCATATCGCGGCGGCGGAATCCACGCTGGATGAAGAATTCCGGGTCAAGTTCTCTAAACAGGACGCCACCCGCTACGACTATTGGCAGCGCATGGAGTTCACGGCGGAGCAATGGGCGGGACTGGCCAAACATGCGGCCGAGAAAGGGCTAATATTTCTCAGCTCGGCCTTTTCCGTCGCGGCGGTGGAGCTGCTGGACAAATTGGGCCATCCGGCCTGGAAGATCGGCTCCGGCGAATACAAATCAACCGATCTAATGGCGGCCATGGCGGCGACGGGCCGGCCCATATTGCTCTCCACGGGGATGAGCCGCTGGGCCGAGATTGCCGAAAGCGCCGCCGGCATCCGCGCCCTGGGCGTCGATCTGGCGCTTTTTCAATGTACCTCGCGCTATCCCACGCCGCTGGATGCGGTCGGCCTGAACGTGATTGATGAATTGCGCGAAACTCACGGCTGCCCGGCTGGTTTATCCGACCACAGCGGCAGCCCGTTTCCCAGCCTGGCCGCCCTGGCCCGCGGCGTCGATATGATCGAGGTGCATGTCACCTTTGACCGGGGCCTGTTCGGCCCCGACGTACCCGCATCATTGACCTTTGACCAGTTCCGCCAGGTCGCCGACGCCCGTGCCGCCTTTGCCCAAATGGACGCCAATCCGGTGGACAAGGACTTGGTCGCCGATGAAATGGAAACCATGCGCGGGTTGTTCACCAAAAGCCTCGCGCCCACCCGCGCGCTTGCCAAGGGCACCGTGTTGGCGGCGGATATGCTGACCGCCAAAAAACCTGGTACCGGTATCGCCGCCACCAGGTTGGATGAAATGCTGGGCCGCACTTTGGCCCGCGATGTGGCCGCCGACCGTTTGCTGCGTCCAGAGGATCTGCAATGAGTAGGAACAAATCCCGGCGTAAAATCTGCGTCGTGGTCAACAGCCGGGCCAATTATGGCCGCATTAAATCCGTCATGCGGGCGGTTCAGGATCACCCTGATCTTGAATTACAAACCATTGTTGGCGCCTCGGCGCTGCTCTATCGATTTGGCCATGCGGTGGACAATATTCGTGCCGATGGTTTTGAGCCCTCGGCCACGGTCTATTCCATTGTTGAAGGCGAAAACCCGACCACCATGGCGAAATCCACCGGCATGGCGATCATGGATCTATCGACCCAGTTCGAAAACCTGCGCCCCGACGTGGTGCTGACCGTGGCCGACCGCTTCGAGACCATCGCCACCGCCATTGCGGCGTCCTATATGAATATTCCCGTCGCCCATACCCAGGGCGGCGAAGTCACGGGCAGCATTGATGAAAGCGTGCGCCATGCGGTCTCCAAATTGGCCCATGTGCATTTTCCGGCCACGGAACTGGCGCGCAATTATCTGCTGCGCATGGGGGAGGAAGCCGAGCGGGTGCATATGACCGGCTGTCCGGCGATTGATCTGATCGCCGATCTGGATCTTACCCTGCCGTCCGATCTATTCAGCTCCAACAAAGGGGTTGGCGCCACCCTGGATCCGAGCCAGCCTTATCTGGTGGTGTTGCAACATCCCGTTACCACAGAGTTCGGCCAGGGTTTCGAACAGGTGCAGGAAACCTTGGCCGCCGTTCTGGCCTTGGATATGCAGACCGCCTGGCTGTGGCCGAATGTGGATGCGGGCTCCGACGATGTCTCCAAGGGGCTACGCATGCATCGCGAGATCAATGGCGACGGCAAGCTGCATTTCTACCGCAACTTCACGCCCGAGGATTATGCCCGCCTGATCGCCAATGCCGCCTGTCTGATCGGCAATTCCTCTTCCGGTCTGCGCGAGGGCGCCTTTTTGGGCACGCCGACCGTCGATGTGGGCACCCGCCAGGCACGGCGGGAGCATGGCGAGAACGTGGTGCATGCGGGCTATGACCGGGCTGAAATCGAGGCCATGGCGCGGCAACAGATCGCCCATGGCCGGTTCCCGAAAACCGCCTTGTTTGGTGACGGCAGCGCGGGAAGGCAGATCGCCGATATTCTGGCCGGCGCGCCAATCAGCGTGCAAAAACGCCTGTCGTACAGCTAAGCGCGATGCCGGTGGCCGGGCCAACGTTGCGCCATGCGGTCAGGGATCTGATGCCCATGGCGGCGGATATATTCGATCGCGCCAGGGCCGCAAGCCGGGACCTCGAAGGCGTGACCCGCCCGGCCTGGAGCAGCGAGGATCAGGCGGCGGCGGATATCCTGCTTGGGGCCGCGCAAGAGCATGGCCTGACAACCCGCATGGATGCCATCGGCAACACCTACGCCAGGCTGGCGGGGCGGGATGAAACCGCACCGGGCATCCTTAGCGGTTCGCATTTGGACTCCGTCGCGCGCGGCGGTAATTTCGATGGCCTGGCTGGCGCCGTCGCCGCCGTGACCGCCCTGGCCGCGATCCGCCGGGCGGGCATGGTGCCGGGCTGCAATCTAACCGCCATGGGCACCCGCTGTGAGGAAAGCGTCTGGTTCGGCATTGCCTATGTCGGCGCGCGCCTGGCCGTGGGCAATATGGATCGGGCCGAGTTTGATGCTCTTGTGCGCCTGGATAGCGGCCGCTCCATCGCCGATCATATGACGGACCAGGGCCTGGCGGTGGATGATATCTGGCGCGCCGATGGGCCGGAAATCAAACCGGCCAATACCAAGGCTTTTCTGGAGCTGCATATTGAGCAGGGGCCCTTATTGATGGAACAGGATGCACCCCTGGGCATCGCCACTGCGGTGCGCGGCAATCTGCGTTACGGCGATGGGGTTTGCTATGGCGCCTACCAGCATTCCGCCGCGACGCCGCGGCGCCTGCGCCAGGACACGGTGTTGGCGGTCACGGAATTGCTGCAACGCCTGGAAGCGTTGTGGCACGAGATTGAGGACGGCGTTGATCCCTCGGCGGTTTTCACCATTGGCAAGCTGTTTACCGACCCCGCCAACCACGCCCTGACCAAAGTCCCCGGCGAGTGCCATTTCAGCCTCAACTTTGGCAGTACCGAGCAACGGTCCCAGGACCGTTTCGCGGCTGCCATCGCCGCCATGACGGAAGAAATCGGGCGCCGCAGACGGGTCCGCTTTGTTCTAGGTGACCCGGTGGGTTCGTCGCCAACGCCGCTTGATCCGGGCTTGCGTGCGGGTTTGCTTGCCAGTGCCCAGAGTTTGGCTATTCCCGCCACCGAATTCGCCACCGTGGGCCATGATGCCTCGATCTTTGCCCGTGCCGGCATTCCGGCGGCGGTGCTATTGGTGCGTAACGATGACGGCAGCCACAATCCGCACGAGAAGATGGATTTAGGGGATTTTGAACAGGGCGTGCAGGTCCTGGCGGCAACCATGCTCGATCTGGCCGCAGAATAGCCTACTCAGCCTGCACCGGGTTTTTCAGTACGCCGACGCCTTCGATCTCCACCTCGACCACATCGCCGGCTTTTAGGGCGCTGGTCTGGCCCGGCGTGCCCGTATAGATCACATCGCCCGGGTTCAGGGTAATGCTGCGGCTGATATGGCTGATGATGGCGACGACGCCATGGATTAGATTTCCCGTTCTCTCGTCCTGCACTACCCGGCCATTGACCCGCGTGATCAGGCGCAGATCGGCGTAATTCAGGCCGCGCACCAGGACCGGCCCCAAAGGCGCGAAAGTATCCGACGCCTTGGCGCGCAGCCATTGCAGGTCGCCGGCTTGCCAGTCGCGGGCGCTAACGTCATTGCCGGCGGTGATGCCAAAGACGTAATCAGGCGCATCTGCAGTGCTAATATTGCGGGCTTTTCGGCCCATCACAACGACCATTTCGCCTTCGTAATGGACGCTGCGGCTATGAGATGGCAACACAATGGCCTGGTTGGGTCCGACCACGGCCGAGGGTAGCTTGGCGAACAGTTCCGGCCGGGCGCCGCCGCTCATGCCGGCATGGCTGCGGTAGTTCAAACCCACGGCGATGACCTTGCCCGGCAGCACGGGGGCCAGCAAGGTGACGTCCGCCATATTCCGTACGCCACCGGTGCGGCGATGCGGGCGATAGGGGGCATCGCTAATGGCATGAACCTTATCGGCTTCCAGAATGCCGTAATGGCTGCCGTTCTGATCGGAGAAGCGTACATAGCGCACAGTTTCGGCTGCCGCTGTCCGCCAGAACAGCACGGCAAGAAGCATGAAGACAGCGATGCGGATCATTGAAACTGTTCGTTGGGCAAGGCGCCAAAAATATCCGCGCGCGGCAGCCAGGCGCGCATTTCATTCAGCTCCATCTGGCACCAGGCACCTTGGCAGGCGAGCAATTTACCCATCACGCCTGCTTCGGCCCGCAGGATCACCGGCGCATCGCCCTTGGGCGCTTTTCTAAGTTCACCAACGTCTGTACGCAGCACCGCCATGCGCCGGCCGCTCAACAGGCTGCGGTGCATCCAGCCTTCCGTGCCATCGGCATCGCGGACCTTGCGCCAATAATCAAACTCCGCCATGACCATCAACGGCACACCAACCCGGCGATAGACCCAAGTGATGGGATAGCGCACCCCGGGCCCAGCGCGCATATTGACGATTTCCGCCGATAACGAGACGAAGCGCGGCGTTGGCAATCCCGACGAGCCGGCATGCGCCGCCGGCGCGGCCTGCTTGGCTGTGCCGACAGATGCCAGTGCCATGGTTGCGGTCACCATGGTCAGGGCCAGAAAAATGCTAGAAATAGGCTTCACCCCAACCTTATGCCAAGGTGGTAAGCGACAGGTCAAGCAGGCATTCGTCACCTGCCCATTTGTCGGAATGCGTACAGTCTGCTAGAGACGTACAGCCAAGATTTTTTTCGGCCATTTCCGGCCCCAACCATGCCTGCGTGAGATATTTTCATGTCGCAAAACAAACCCCTGGTTATCGTGACCCGCAAATTGCCGGATGTGACGGAAACGCGGATGATGGAGCTGTTTGACACCCGTCTAAACGTGACCGACGATCCCATGAGCCATGAAGACCTGATCGCGGCGGTAAAGTTCGCCGACGTTCTGGTGCCCACGGTCACGGACAAAATCGATGCTGATGTCATCGCCAATGCGGGTGAGCGGTTACGCCTGATCGCCTCGTTCGGGACCGGCTGGGATCACATCGATCATAACGCGGCCCGGGAACGGGGCATCATGGTGACCAACACCCCGGGTGTCCTGACCGAGGATACGGCGGACATGACCATGGCCCTGATGCTGTCCGTGCCCCGGCGCGTGGCCGAGGGGGAGCGCATCCTGCGTGCTGGCGACTGGCACGGCTGGGGTCCAACCTGGATGCTGGGTCATCGAATTTGGGGCAAACGTCTGGGCATTATCGGCATGGGCCGTATAGGTACCGCCGTGGCCCGGCGCGCCCGCGCCTTTGGCCTGTCGATCCACTACCATAACCGCCATCGGGTGGATGCCGCCATGGAAGCGGAGCTGGAGGCAACGTATTGGGAAAGCTTGGACCAGATGTTGTCGCGGATGGACATCATTTCGGTCAATTGTCCGCACACCCCGGCGACCTATCATCTGCTCTCGGCCCGGCGGCTGCAGTTGCTGCAACCGCAATGCTATATCGTCAATACGGCGCGGGGCGAGGTCATTGACGAGGATGCCATGGTCCGCCTGCTGCAGGAGGGCCGGATCGCCGGCGCCGGTTTGGATGTCTTTGAGCATGAACCCGCCGTCAACAAGAAGCTGCTGGAAATGGACAACGTTGTCCTGCTGCCTCACATGGGTTCCGCCACCATCGAGGGGCGGATCAATATGGGCGAAAAAGTGCTAATCAACATCCGCACCTTCGTTGACGGCCACAAACCGCCTGACCGCATCATCGACGAGTCGCTGCTTCCCGCCTAGCGGCCCCAAACCGCATGGCCCGCATCCCCATCATCATCGACTGCGATCCAGGCGTTGATGATGCCCTGGCGCTATTGCTGGCCCTGGCCAGCCCGGATGAACTTGAGGTCCTTGGCGTCACCGCGGTTGGTGGTAATGTCGCCCTGGCCAAGACGCAATACAATGCCCAACGGATCTTGGCGCTGGCAGGGCGGGAAGAGGTGCCGGTGCATGCCGGCTCCGCGTCTCCCATGCTGATCGATTTGCATACCACGGATGTGCATGGCAGTGACGGCATCGGCGGTGCCGCCCTGCCGGAGCCCACCGCGCCCCTGGCGTCGGTCAACGGTGTTACCTATCTGAATGAAAGCCTGGCGGCCCGGCCGGGCGAGATTACCCTGTGCTGCCTGGGACCGTTGACCAATCCGGGTCTGGCGATCTGCAATCAGAAGAACGTGCTTGGCGACGCCCGCCGGGTGGTGCTGATGGGCGGTTCGTCGGAGCGGGGCAACGTTACCGCGTATGCGGAGTTCAATTTTTTTGTTGATCCGCACGCCGCGCGCCTGGTCTTCCTCTCGGGCGCTGACTTGGTCATGCTCGGCCTGAACCTGACCCGCCAGGTGCCCATCACCGCGGCACGGGTAGCCCAGATCGCCGCTGTGGGCACCAGGGCCGCAAAAGCCGCCCAACAGATGTTGACGGTTTATGGCCGGGGCGATACCGCCATGCACGATCCTTGTGTCATTGCCTACCTGTTGCAGCCGGAGTTGTTTTCCGGCCATCAGGCCTTGGTCGATATCGAAATCAACGATGCCGAACGGATCGGTCAGAGTGTTGTTGGCGATCCTACCGAGATTGGGATCACGAATGCTCTGGTGCTTGACAAGATTGACGCCGACGGTTTCTTCGACCTGTTGTGCGAACGGTTGGCCCGGCTGCCTTAGAGCAATTTTCAATTAACCAGGGTCGCCCAAGACTTGTTTGGCGCGACTTAGCCTATTGATTCAATTGCGCTTTTCTTAAGAGTTTGAGCATGTTTCAAAGAAACATGCTCTAATGGTGGCCGCCTAGATCCGTGATACGTGGCGTCTCGCCGCACAGCGCGCAGTTGGGGTCGGGCTTGACCCCGATGGTGCGCGCTACGCTGGCCAGGCCATCATGGATCAACAGCCGGCCCGACATGCTTTGGCCGATATCGAGAATTTCCTTCAGCACCTCCGTCGCCTGCATGGTGCCCATGATCCCGGCCATGGCGCCCAACACGCCGCCCGTGGCACATGACGGCACGGCGCCTTCGGGGGGCGGTTCGGGAAAAATGCAGCGATAGCAGGGATGCGGCGCCCCAAGATGGGCCTTGTAGGTGGAAAGTTGGCCATCGAACTGCAGCACGGCGGCCGAGACCAGGGTTTTCTTAGCGAAATAACAGGCATCATTAAGCAGGAACCGGGTATCGAAATTATCCGAGCCGTCGGCGATGATGTCATAATCCGCCAGCAGCGCCATGACGTTGCCGGCGTTCAGACGGGTCTGATGGGGCACGAAGGTGACGTCCGGGTTTAGCTCATTAGCCTTCTCGCGCGCACTGTCCACCTTGGCCCGGCCGATATCGGCGGTCCCATGGGCGATCTGGCGTTGCAGGTTTGACAGTGAAACCACGTCATCATCCACCACACCGATGGTGCCGACACCGGCGGCGGCGAGATACATCAACAGCGGCGAGCCCAGGCCGCCCGCGCCGATCAGCAGAACCTTGGCCGCCAAAAGCTTGGACTGGCCGATGCCGCCCACTTCCCGCAGCACAATGTGGCGGGCGTAGCGCTGGATCTGTTCCTCTTGCAGCGCCGTCATGCCATGCCCTCGAACAGCGCTGTCGACAGATAGCGTTCGGCAAATGACGGGATGATCACCACGATGGTCTTGCCGTCATTCTCGGGCCGCTCCGCCACTTCCAGCGCCGCCGCCAGGGCCGCGCCTGATGAAATTCCCACCGGCAAGCCCTCTAGCGCGGCCACGCGGCGGGCGGTTTCAAAGGCGGTTTCGTTGCCGATGGTCAGGACTTCGTCCAAGATATCACGGTTCAGTACGGCGGGAATGATGCCCGCGCCGATACCTTGAATTTTATGGGGCCCCGCATCACCGCCTGACAGCACGGGGCTGTCCTCGGGCTCGACCGCGATCATCAACAGGCCCGGCTTGCGGTTTTTCAGGGTTTCGCCAACGCCGGTGATGGTGCCCCCGGTACCGACGCCGGCAACCACGATATCCACCCCGCCATCGGTGTCGTTCCAGATTTCCTCTGCCGTGGTATGGCGGTGAATATCTGGATTGGCGGGATGTTCGAACTGTTGTGGGATGACTGCGTCGGGCATGCTGGCAACCAGTTCCTCGGCTCGCTTGATGGCGCCATTGATGCCATCCTCGGCAGGTGTCAGGACCAGCTCCGCGCCCAATAGGGACAGCATTCGCCGACGCTCGACAGACATTGAATCGGGCATTGTCAGGACCACACGATAACCCTTGGCGGCGGCGACGAAGGCCAGGGCGATGCCCGTATTGCCCGAGGTCGGTTCGACCAGAACCGTTTCGGGGCCGATTTTGCCGGCTGCTTCCAAGGCTTCGATCATCGCCACGCCGATGCGATCCTTGACCGAGGCCAAGGGGTTGAAGAATTCCAGTTTGGCCAGGATCTCCGCCTTGACGCCGGCATCATTTTGCAAACGCGAGAGGCGCACCAATGGTGTGTTGCCGATGGTATCTATGATCGAATCATAAACCAGGCCACGTCCCTCGGTGCGCCGCTGGCTTGTGCTGCTAGGCTTTGTCATGGCTACTCATATCGCCCAAAATGTTCAAATATCGAAATCGGCGCCTTGTTTGCCTGGATTGGCGGCGTCGGCGACGCCGGCTTGGCGGGCCTGGCGAAACAGGTCTTCCACGCTGACCCCTTCCAGACGGGCCAGCATGTCGTCGTGTAATTCCTGCCACAGGGGCCGCACCACCGCCTGTCCCAGGGGCGAGCCGGCCAATTCCGCCAGGTCCTCGTCATGGCCGTCCAGGCCCTCCATCAGGCGGACGATCTCGGCCACGGTAATGCGCCTGCGCTCCCGCGCCAGGCGATAGCCGCCCTTGGGGCCGCGCACGCCGCGCAGGATGCCGGCGCGCACCAGATGCTGCATCGCGCCTTCCAGATAGCGTTGGGGAATACCCTGGCGCTCGGCGATATCCCGGGACTGGACCGGATTAGGGCGGGCATTGCAGGCAATATCCAGCACCGCCTCCAGCACATACAGGGTCCGTTTCGACAGGCGCAGCATGTCTAATTCCCGGTGCCAATGGGCCCGGCGGTTCCGGTGGAGCCAAAACCCCCCGTACCCCGGCCACTTTCGGGCAGGCGCTCAACTTCGTCGAGGACGGCAGCGGTCACGGCGGCGATAACCAGCTGTGCAATGCGCTCGCCACGCCGCACCGTGAAAGGTGCCTCGCCGTGATTGATCAGGATAACGCCGACTTCGCCCCGGTAATCCGCATCGATGGTGCCGGGGCTGTTTAAAACCGTCACGCCATGTTTTAGCGCCAGGCCCGAGCGCGGCCGCACCTGAGCTTCATGGCCGCTGGGCAGGGCCACGGCGATGCCCGTGGGGATCAGGGCCCGGCTGCCGGGGGCAAGCACAACGTCGCCCTCCACCGCCGCCAACAGATCCATACCGGCGCTATCCATGGTGGCCTGCCGCGGCAGGGCAAGTTCAGCGCCATGGGCCAATCGTTGGACGGGGATAGAGATCATATTTCTATTCGGAGCCGAAATGATTTGTGAAGTGGTCGGCGATGCGTTTGGCCAAGGCGGTGGCGACCGCGTCCTTGGGCATTTTAGGCCAGGCTTCAACATTGTCCGCGGTAATCAAGTGAACCGTGTTCTCATCACCGCCCATGACGCCGGTGCCCGCGCCCACGTCATTGGCGACAATCCAGTCGCAGCCCTTGCGCGTTCGTTTGCTTTGCGCGTGGTCGACGACCTTTTCCGTCTCGGCGGCGAACCCCACGACCAGGCTTGGCCGACCGCCGTTCATCTGGCTCAAGGTCGCCAAAATGTCGGGGTTTTCCACTAGATTGAACGCCGGCGGTTGGCCGCTGCCGTCTTTTTTCATTTTCTGTTCAGCCTCGCCCGCGACGCGCCAATCGGAAACGGCGGCGGCGCAGACGGCGATATCGGCGGGCAGGGCCGCTTCGCAGGCAGCCAGCATCTGGGTAGCGGATTCAATATCACGCACGGATACGCCGCCGGGGTCGGGTTGATTATTGGGGCCGGCGACCAGCACTACCTCGGCACCCAACCCAGCCAGGGCGGCGGCGATGGCGTGGCCCTGCTTGCCCGACGAACGATTGGCCAAATAGCGCACCGGATCGATGGCCTCGTAAGTAGGGCCGGAGGTGACAATGGCCCGGCGGCCCTTTAGCGGCGCCGCCCCGGACTGTCCAGTGGACGGTCCCGTTGCCGGCCCGGCTGACTGCCCCCCGATGATATTTTCAACAGCAGCGACGATTTCCAGAGGTTCCGACATCCGCCCGGCGCCGACCTCGCCACAGGCCAGATCGCCCTGTCCCGGTCCGACCGCATGCAGGCCGTCATCCAACAGGGTGCGGAAATTCCGCCTTGTCGCCGGATGATCCCACATAACCGTGTTCATGGCCGGGGCAAGCAGCACCGGCTTGTCCGTCGCCAGCAATACGGTGGAGGCAAGGTCATTGGCCAGCCCGGCGGCCATCTTGGCCATCAAATCGGCGCTGGCGGGCGCGACAACCAGCAGGTCAGCCTCGCGGGAGAGGCGGATATGGCCCATCTCGCTCTCATCCTTGAGCGAGAACAGATCCTGAAAAACCGCTTCCTCGGACAGGGCCGCGACGGACAGGGGCGTGACAAACTGCGCACCGCCCTGCGTCAGGACACAGCGTACGCCCGCGCCGCGTTCCTTTAGGCGGCGGATTAAATCCAGCGATTTATAAGCGGCGATGCCGCCGCTGATAATCAATAGAATGTTCTTGTCAGCTAAGGTCTGGTTCATGATGCCGTTCTATATCACGTAGCTGTTGTGTAAATACCCCAAGACCACAGTTCGGGCAATAGACGGCTGCGCGGCAAGATATTCTAATCCGGCTCCAATCCGGCTTCCGCGAAGAATTCCTCGTTGTGCTGCCCCAGGCGGGCGACCCAGGGCCGGGCGCCCACGTCAGTGCCCGCGAATTGCGCCGGGCAATTGCCAACATTGTAGGGATCATCAACACCGCTAATTTTCACCGCCGCGCCACGGGATGCGATTTGTGGTTCGGCCATGGATTGATCCAGTTGCAGATAGCGGGTGCAGGGACAGCCTTTCGCCAGGATCGCCGCTTCGCAGGCGTCCGTTGTCTGTGTCAGGGACCATGTTTCGATTTCCGTCAACAACAGGGTCCAATTTCTGACCCGGGCGGAAGGCTCGGCGAAACGGTCATCGGCAAGCAATTCGGGCCGCCCCGCCGCTTGCGCCAGGCCGGTAAAGTTAGCCAGACTTACCGGCGCCACCATGACAAAGCCGTCAGTGGTGCGAATCGGTGAAAAGACAATAGGTCCATCAGGCGCTTCCATCTGGGCGGCTTGATATTCATAGGCCAGCACATTGTGCATGGCATCCATCATGGCAACGTCGATGTGCTGGCCGCGGCCCGTACGCAGGCGTTGCACCAGGGCGGCATTGATGGCGCCGAAAGCATGGGTGGCGCCTAGAATATCGGCCACGGTGGAACGGGTCGGCGGCGGCCGGTCAGCATCACCTTGATATTTCATCATGATTAAATCGTAGCCGGAGGCGGCATGGATAATCGGTGCGAAAGCGGGGCGTTGAGAGCTCGGTCCCTCTTGCCCGTAGCCCGAGACCGAGCAATAGATTAAATCCGGCTTCAAGGCAGACAGGGTGTCGTAATCCAGACCCAGTCGGTGCATCACGCCAGGGCGGAAATTTTCCAGCAAGACATCTACATTTGGGATCAGGCGGCGGACTAATTCCCGGCCCTGGTCCTCTTTAAGATCCAATTCCAGGCTTTTCTTGCCGCAGTTCATATGGCCGAAATAGGCGCTCTGCCCACCCCGGAAGGGCGGTGCATGGCGCAGCATATCGCCGCCCGGCGGCTCCACCTTGATGATCTCGGCACCCATGTCCGCCATCAACCGGCTGCAATAGGGCCCGGCCAGGAACATGGAAAAATCCAGCACCCGCATGCCGTCCAATGGTCCCGGCGCCACCCCGCCTTGTTCAACAGCCATGCATCTCCCACCTTTGCGTCCCTATCACAAGGCGCCACCATAGCGCCTGTCGACCGTGGAGGACAACGCCACAGGTCGTATCGTTTCTATTTGTGCGTGGAAAAAAATCCGGAATTCCGTGGGCTTTTCGGACTTTGTTAGCAATTCCTTAAATACTGATTTGTATTACTTTCCGCTATGGGCAGGACGAGGCCACGACAGAATCGCGCTGCCAATTGTGGGAAAATTCAAGGTGCGGGCCCGGCTCAATCCGGTTGGTCTTAATTGCCCGCTCCAAAGAGATAACTATGGAATGCTGGAGGCAACTAAACCATGGGCAAGATAGCCATCCTAAATGATCTGAGCATCGGCAAGAAATTGGCATTGGCGGTATTGCTGCCGGTCATCGGGCTGATGGTTATTTCCTCTCAACTGGTGCATGACCGCTATCAGACGATGGCTGATATGGGCCGCGTCCGCATGTTGGCGGATTTTGCGCCCACCGTCAGTGCCCTGGTGCATGAGTTGCAGAAAGAGCGTGGCCGCTCAGCCGGTTTCATCGGCAGCAAGGGTAAGAAATTCGTGGACACCCTGCCTGCCCAACGCACCGACACCAATGGCAAGCGCGCCGCCTTCGAGACGGCCTATAAATCCTTTGCCTTCACGGCCTTCGACGCCGAGTTGGCGGCCCAGGCCGAAACGGCCTTCAGCCAGCTACAGGCACTGCCGGGCATGCGTGGCCAGGTGGACGGCTTGAAGACCACGGTTCCGGGCATGGCGAAATACTATACCTCCACCATTGCCAAGCTGCTGGGCGTGGTCGCGCAGATGCTGCGCAACTCGACCGACGATCAGGTCTCGAAGTCGATCGGCGGCTATATCGCCTTTTTGCAGGCCAAGGAACGGGCCGGACAGGAACGCGCCATGGGCGCGGGTGGTTTCGGTGCCGGCAAATTCAATAGCAAGATTTATAACCGCTTCGTCGAGCTGATCTCGCTGCAGAAGAACTACTTCAACAGCTTCCGCATGTATGCCGAGCCGGCACAATGGGAGTTCTACAAGCGCACGGTCTCCGGCCCGGCGGTGGCCGAGGTTGAGCGCATGCGCAAGATCGCGATTGCCTCGCCGAAAACCGGCAGCACGGAAGCTACCGCGGGCGGCTATTGGTTCGCCGAGATCACCAAGAAGATCAACCTGATGAAGGTTGCCGAGGACCGCGTTTCGGCCGACCTGCGCGCCCTGGCCGCCGATCTGGAAAGCGCCGCGCTGATCAGCGTGATCAGCTTCGGTCTGATTTCGCTGGCCCTGGTGGTCGTTGCCTGCGGCCTGCTGTTCATGATGACCCGGAATATTCTGGATGCCGTCGGTGGTTTGACGGAGGTCATGGAAACATTGGCGGGCGGCGACAAAACGGTCGATATTCCCAGCATCGGGCGTGGCGACGAGGTCGGCCATATGGCGGCCGCGGTGCAGATCTTCAAGGAGAGTATGATCCGCGAAGATGAAATGATGCTGGAGCGCCGCCAGGAGCGCGCCGGGCGCGAGGAACGGGCCCAGAAACTGGAGCAGCTGGCGACTGATTTTGACACCACTGTCGGTGATATCCTGCACGGTGTCACCGACGCGACGAACAAGATGGATGCGACGGCGCAGGCCATGTCACGGTCGGCGGATCAGGCCGTGCAGCAGACCACGACCGTGGCCGCCGCCTCGGAACAGGCCAGCGTCAATGTTCAGACCGTCGCCTCCGCCTCTGAGGAGATGTCGGCCTCGATTGGCGAGATCAACCGCCAAGTCATGGAATCCACCAAGATCACGGCGGAGGCCGTGGAGCGGACCGACAAGACCAACACCGCCATGGCCGGTCTGAATGATGCGGCGCAAAAGATCGGCGATGTAGTCAGCCTGATCAACGATATCGCCTCGCAGACCAACCTGCTTGCCCTGAACGCCACGATCGAGGCGGCCCGGGCCGGCGAGGCGGGCAAGGGCTTTGCCGTGGTCGCTTCCGAGGTCAAGAACCTGGCCAACCAGACGGCCAAGGCGACCGAGGAAATCGCCGCGCAGATCAACGGCATGCAGAGCGAAACTTCCGGCGCGCTGGAGGCTCTGACCGGGATCAGCCAGACCATTGAAACGGTCAGCGGGATTTCCACCGCGATCTCGGCCGCGGTGGAGGAACAGGCGGCCGCGACCCAGGAAATCAGTCGCAACGTGGATCAGGCCGCTCAGGGCACCCAAGAGGTCAGCAGCAACATCGCCGAGGTCAGCCAGGCCGCCACGGATACCGGTGCGGCGGCGACAGAGGTCCTGACCGCATCCGGCGAATTGGCTCAGAAAGCCGAAACCCTTGCCGCCACCGTCGAAAGATTTCTTGCGGACGTCAAGGCCGCATAGGCTTAATGTTGCGTACAATTTACAGGTGAATATATATCCAATTTCTAAGGGAAAAACCTCTTGCATACTGATCCCAAATTGGAAGCCTTTTTGGGGCGTGAACGGGAACTGCGACATCGGAATGAAAAACCTTTTTTTGAGTACGACGGCCCTGGTTGCGGGTTCAATGCTACTCACTGTCAATGGCGCGCAAGCCGCTGAAAAGATCAAACTCGGCCTGGGTGGATACTTCGCGGCCGTTGCCGTTGCTGGCAGCCAGAGTGATGGTGTGGGCCAGTCGGCGGCGAATACCCGCAATCATGGTTTTGCCCGGGAATCAGAAATTTTCTTCAGGGGTGAAACAACACTGGATAATGGCATTAGCTTTGGTGTCGATATGCAGCTGGAAGGCGAAACCAGCGCCGATCAAATCGATGAAAGCTACATCTATGTCCAGGGCACCTTTGGCAGAGTGGTCTATGGTCAGGACGATCCGGCATCGGATTCAATGTATTACGGCTCGCCCGCGCCAATCGAAGGCGTCGGTCTGGTGTCGCCGGATTTCGTCAGTTCCGTTTTGGCCAACGGCGTCGCTTCGCCCGCAGTGAAGAGTAATATTTCCGGTGACGCGGACAAAATCACCTATTTCACGCCACGCATGAGCGGCTTCCAATTTGGCTTGTCCTACACGCCCGACACCTGTGGCGCGGTCGCCGCGGCCTGTGCCAGCGACGCCGTTGGCCTGGAAAGTCAAATCGACACCGGTCAGCAATCCGAGGCCTTCGAAGGCGCGGTCAATTATGTTCGGGCATTCAAGGGTGGCGAAATTGCCCTGTATGCCGGCATGGCCACGGCCAATGTGGAAGGCACCGCCGCCGCCGTCGCGGCCGCCGGAGCCGAGGATCAGGATCAATGGGGGGTCGGCTTTACCTTAGTCTATGGCGATATAACATTCGGTGCCGACTACCGTGAAGACAACCAGGGTACTTCCGCCGCCAACACGGACCGGACGGATTATTCCGTGGGCGTGAATTACGTCGTGGGTGATTGGACTGTTGGCATGGCCTATGCCCATGGCGAAGCCGAAGCCGGTGCCGGCCTGGGCAAGGATGAAACCGATGGCTACCAGGTTGGCGCCTACTATGCTTTGGGCCCTGGTATCACCCTGACCGGCGGTATGACCTATTGGGATGTGGATGACAATCTGAGCGCCGCCGCCGTGGAGAACGAGGCAAAGGAATTCGTCATCGGTACAGTTCTGGAATTCTAATCCAGCCGTTCTAAATACGACGTATTTCAGAACCAGGACACTAGGGCCGGCGGCGGGCCTGACGTACTTTGCATAGGACCTTGGCGATCGTCAGATCGCGCCGCAGGGTTTTGCCCGTGGCGGTGAAACTGTTGCCGTCGATGGGCCGCGGTACGGCGCCGGCGGTCGCCTGGGCCTCCGGATACTGCGCCAATAGCTCATGGATCGACGCCTGCGCCGTGGTCATCACCCGGCCGCGCCGCTTTGACGACGCTACCAGCACACCCACGACCCGGCCCTGATCATCCAGCATGGGCCCGCCCGACAGGCCACCAAGAGCGGGTAGATCACCAGGCCGGCGCGAGACCTCGGCCCAGGCCAGGACCGGTTCGTTGATACGATAGCGGCCGACGGATTTCAGGCGCGCCTGGCCAAGCACCCTGGCATGCACATCGCCCGGCCGGCCTTGGGGATAGCCCAGGGAAAAACCGTCCTCTCCCCGCGCCGGCGTACCGTGCGCCAGGCTTAGGGGCGCCCGCCCGGTTCGGGTACGCAACAGTGCCAGATCCGCGTTGGGGTGGAGATGTACCTCCGCGACCCGCCAACCCTTGCGTGGTGCGGTCTGCAGCCATATGGCATCACAACCATGGGCGACATGGCGCGCGGTCAGCCACCAACCGTCGTCAGTGATGGCAAATGCAGTGCCGGTGCTGGACCCCTTGCTACCCACATCGACCTCGATCGTTGGCCCAGCTGGTCCGGTCGGTGCCGATGGCCCTGAAGGTCTGGGTGGCCGGCTAGAGCCGACGTCACTGGGCGGCGGCATCGGCGTTGTCTGGCGGGGGCGGCGGGGACCATCACCCCCGCCCATCAAGGCGCTGACGACCCCATACAACACCGCCAGCATGGCGATCAGATAAGTTATTCGGTTCATGTTTGGAGGCGCAACCGATTGACCGGCCTAGCCGGAGATCGCGGCGGCATTGATGGCCGCGACCGATAACTTTATCCCGGCCAACAGGACCGCTGGTGCCATCTCACCGCCTTCGATCCGGGCCGAGAGATCCTTCAACAACAAATCGCTCAAACGGAAGACCAAAATCTGTATCACCACCGCCAGCAAGCCCCAAATGACGATTTCCCCCACGCTGACCGACGATGCCATGCAAAAGGCCAACGGAATGGCCAAGCCCAGGATAGCCCCCGACAGGGAGACGGCGGCGGCCAGATTGCCGTCGCGTACCAGGGTAAAATCCTTGTGCGGCGTGGTTATGGTGTAAACCACGACACCGCCCGCCAGCATGGCCAGGGTGACCAGCATATGCAGCATCAGGACCGGAAAGCCGGCTACGAAACTTTGCAAGACGACGTCCATTACCTGACCCGATCTTCTGGAATGACGGCCACGGCGGAAATCTCGATAAGAAATTCCGGTTTCACCAAGGCCGCCACCTGGACCAGGGTCGAGGCCGGATAGGGCGCGGAGAAGAACTCCTTGCGCACCTCGTGCACATCCATCAGGGGCTCCATTTCGGTCACATAGACAATGACCGAGACAATATCGTCCATTTCGCCGCCAACGCTGTGCAATATATCCTTCAGGTTGTTCAGGGTCTGGCGTGCCTGGGCGACCATGTCGCCGGGGCCGACCAGGTTCCAGTCCGCATCCACCCCGACCTGTCCCGCCAGATGCAGCACCCTGCCGGGCGGTTGCCAGGCGGCATTGGAGAAGGCCCCAAACGGTACCGCCACGCCGGGCGGGTTGAAAGCATCGGCCATTTTTTCATCCTTCCAATCATTGAGGCGTCCATTTTTTGGCGTTCATTCAATTAGCGCCTATGTAGCATAACCAGTATCTAGCCTGGAACTGCGCTAGACGCGGGCGCGCCTTGATGCCACATTATGGGCATGAATAACGGACCTATCACAAGCTATCCTTTCGCCCGCGACATCCCCGAGGGTGATACTCACGAGCGCCACGTCTGCGGTGACTGCGGCTGGATTCATTACGTCAATCCGAACATCGTGGTTGGCGCCGTCTGCACCTGGGAGGACAAGATCCTGCTATGCAAACGGGCCATTGAACCGCGTCACGGCTATTGGACCGTGCCGGCCGGATACATGGAAGAAGGCGAGAGCACCGCCGAGGGCGCGGAGCGGGAGACTTTGGAAGAGGCCTGCGCCAAGATCGAAATCGACGCTCTGATCGGGATCTACAATATTCCCCGCATCAGCCAGGTGCATATGTTTTACCGGGCCCGCATGACCAGTCCGGAGATGGGCGCGGGCGAGGAAAGCCTGGAGGTGGGCCTGTTTGCCTGGGAGGATATTCCCTGGGACGAGATCGCCTTTCCCACCGGCGTCTGGGCCTTGAAACATTATTACGAGACCAAGGACCTGACCGCCTTTCAACCCTTTGATAATCCGGAACTCGACCGCCACCGGACGCGATAGGCACAGACGAGTTAGGCACCATGACCGAGCCCAAGCTATACGATCTGAAGACCGACATGTCCCTGGTGGTGGCGGACAAGATCATTGATTCCGCATTGGCCGCGGGCATTGCCGCTGACATGTTGCCCTTGACCGTCGTGGTGTTGGATGCGGGCGGCCATACAGTGGCCCTGAAGCGCCAGGACGGCAGCGGCATCCTGCGGGTGGATATAGCCACGGGCAAGGCCTGGGGCGCCCTGGGCATGGGCATTCCCAGCCGTACAATTCGTGATCGCCTGGGTCAGCGCCCGGCCTTTCAGGGTGCTTTGGCCGCTGCCTCCGATGGCCGTTTTGTACCGGTTCCCGGCGGGGTCTTGGTCTTGAATGGCGATAGCCATGTCATTGGCGCCGTCGGCATCAGCGGCGATACCTCGGAAAAAGACGAATATTGCGCCATTCAGGGCATCAAGGCCGCCGCATTAGGCTCCGCGCCCGCCGAACCGGACCAGAACTGGCAGGGTTCGGGCCTTTAGCATTTGCCGCTTGTTCCGTGGATTGGGCCGCGACGGCGGCCCGGCGCTTATGCGCCGCCCACGCGGAGCGGTGCGCTTTCGCGCACCAGGGTGAGCGAAAAAAGTTAAACCCGCATCCAGCCGGGCCCCCAGAGGTTGAGGGAGCGTTCGTTATGGGGCCATTGGCGGACCGGGTCGTCATCGGCCATATCTTCCAACTCAGCCGAGATTTCGACCTTGTAGCCATCCGGATCCTCGACCATGAAGAACAGGTTGTTACCGGGGCCATGGCGGCCCGGCCCCCACCATAAATTTATCTCCAGCGTGGCCATGTGATCGGCCCAGTCACGGATATCGTTCCAGCACGAAACTTCATAGGCATGATGGTCCGGGCGGGCGGCATCGGAAAGGAACATGGCAAAGGAATGATGTTCCGGGGTGGAGCGATAGAACACCGCCGTCAAGGTCTGACCGCCATCCTCATCGTCGCGCAGCACATGATCAGTGGCGACAAAGCCCAGGGTCTCTTCATAGAACGCCATCATCGCCGCCAGATCGGCGGTGGCAACCACCACATGCTGCAACCGCCCCGGTGGATGCCCCGACGGGGCGCCGCCGTCCGCATTGCCGGTGTCACTGACAAGCCCGAATACCATCCGCCGGCCATCAGGATCGGCCACCGCGAACGCGCCGTCGGCGAACAGGGGGGTGGGCGTTGGCATCAGGTTGACGCCCTGAGAGGTCAAATGGGCCTTGTAGGCATCCAATCGGGACTGATCGGCAAAGCGAAAGGCGCTATAGGGCTGGCTACTGCCGGCATCGGCGCCGGGGCCGATGATCAAACGGCGGTCGGGGCCGCGCAACAAGACGGTGCCGTCGGCCAAGGCCTGCTCCGTCATGGCGAAGGCATCCCGATAGAACGCCGCCATTTGCGTCGGGTCGGTTGAATCCAGGCGAATGTGATCCAGTTCCGCACCCCAAAGTGGGCTGGTTATTGTCATGACGGTGCCTCCCTGCGCTGACGCCATGAGTCTAACATCGAAGCTTTTTTTCTTTACAATATTATATTAATTCTATAATTCTGGAAATATCGAATTAATAATGATCTTTGGAGCAGTGAAATGAATAACGCCGAAGCCCGCGGACGGGAGTTGTTTAAAGATGGATTCTATTGCGCCGAGGCCGTCTGCAAGGCAACTGCCGAGGGCCAAGGCATGGACCACGCGCTCATCCCCGGCATGGCCACCGGATTTTGTGGCGGCATGGCTCGAAGCGGCGGTCCCTGCGGCGCCGTGACCGGCGCGGTCCTGGCCCTGGGTCTGGTGCATGGGCGGGTTGATCCGGAGCAATCTGCCCGGCCAACCTACGATGCGGTGCGCGCAATGATGCGGGCTTTCGAGCATCGTTTCGGTTCGACGAATTGCACGGAGCTGCTCGGTGTGGATTTGGATACCACCGAGGGACGCAAGGACTTCGAGGAGCAGAACCTGGCCAGCAAATGTATCGACTTCACTGGCGCCGCCGCGGCCATGGTTGAGCAAATTTTGAAAGACGCGGCGGCCCGGAGCGCGGATACAAATGGACCTTGAATTCTACTACGATGTCGCAAGTCCGCCGTCCTATATTGCGCATGAACGGCTGCCGGGTATTCTTGAACGGACGGGCGCAACATTGACCCTAAGGCCCGTTCTGGCCGGCGGCGTCTTCAAGCTGAGTGGCAATGCATCCCCCCTGGCGGTGCCGGCCAAGCGAAATTATATGATGCGGGTCGAACTGCCGCGCCTGTCCCGGACGTACGGTATCAAACTCGATTTTCACCCCAAGGCGCCATTCGAATCTCTGCCTCTGATGCGCGGGGCGATGATAGCGGAACAAACCGGCCGTCTGGCCGAATATACCACGGCGCTGTTCCGCGCCATGTGGGCGGAAGCCTGCGATATGTCCGATCCGGCGGTTGTAGCAGAAGTTCTTGATAACGCCGGTTTTGATTCCAAGATGATCTTCGCGCGCATGCAGCAGCAGACCACCAAGGATCAATTGCTTGCCGCGACCGAGGCGGCGGCAAGCCGCGGCGCCTTTGGGGTGCCGACATTCTTCATTGGTACAGAGATATTCTTTGGCCAGGACCGCCTCGACACCATCGAAGCGGCGCTATCCGCCAGGATCTCTGCGGAGTAAATCCAGTACTCCCGGTGCGCCGGCCCGGGCAATGGCCTGGGCTAGAAAGCGCCAGTTCCCTTTTAGTTGCGCGGCGGGTATCCGGTTGGCCTGGCTGATCTTGCCGAACTCCCGGCCGTCGGCGCGAATCAGATGCCAGACGATTTGTATTTCCCGAAACTGCACGCCGCCGTCGCTGGGCGTTACACGCATGCTGCCCAGCAGAACAAAGCCGTCGTCCACTGTTTCTTCTGACAGCGGCACCCCGGCTTTGGCCAGGGCGGCCTGCATGGCGGCGGCCAGGTGGCGGCCGCCTTGGCCCGGCACGCCATCCACCGGGCCTAGACTGACCGTCGCCAGACTGATCCGCCGGCCCTGGTGGCGTTCCTCCCGGCGCAATCTCTGGTCGATGGCGTCCGCGCCGTTACGGGCCAATCTGGCGAGCAAGTCACTATTGGGCTGTTGCCAGGCGATGGGTGTAACCGGTTCCTCCTGGACGATGGTCATGATTTCCTCGCCCGCCGCATTGTGCAGGCGCCAGTTCAGGCGCAGCAGGCCGCTGGACGTCATGGTGGTGCTGCCGCGCAGCAAATGGCCGCGGCGATGACCCTTGCCCGTGGTGGCCGTGACCTCGTGCAGGCGAAGCGCCTTTGCCATGGCATTGGCCAGCCTGCCACTGGCGTCCGGCTCCGCCGTGCCTGTAATTGGCAACACCAGGATGCCGGCTCTGGGACCGATCTGGATGGCGCTGAAATCACCCTTATGGGCGGCGGCGAACGGCTTGGGCACCGGCTGGCACTGACCCAGCAGGGCCAGAAGGCCGAAGGCAACAATCAGATAATGTAAGCGGTCGATACTTGTCTTTGCGTTCATTGCCTGCAAGATGCCATGGAATGGCGGCGGAGGCGAATGACATATGAGCGTAACGCAGTTTGATCAGATCGTGGTGGCGGCCGCATCGCTTGGCTTGATCCCGCGTGGCGGCTTTCAGCCTCGCGCCGACGACGCCGTGCCGGCACTGCGGGATGGCCGGACAACGGCCACGGTGGTTCTGGTGGGTAATGCCGGACCCGGGCTTTGGCGAAATTTCAGTGACCATGTGGCGGGTGAGCATGCCCTGGACGATTGGTGCCGGGAGAAACTTACACCTCTGGCGCGGGATTTGGGCGCCGACGTCGTGTTTCCCTTTGCCGGCCCGCCGCATCTGCCATTTCTACGCTGGGCGCGGCGGTCCGAGGGCTTGTCGTCATCACCCATTGGTCCGTTGATCCATCCCGAATATGGTCTGTGGCATGCCTATCGCGGCGCTTTGTTGTTCGGCCATAAAATGGATCTGCCGCCGCCTCTGGACATTCATCCATGCGATAGCTGTGCCGACCGGCCCTGTTTAAGCAGCTGTCCCGTGGCTGCATTCAGCGACGGTGCCTATGATGTGCCGGCCTGCGCTGATCATTTACGCAAACCCGAAGGCGGGGATTGCCTGCACCAGGGTTGCCGGGCGCGGCGGGCCTGCCCCGTTGGCCGGGACTATCACTATGCCCCGTCCCAGGCGCATTTCCACATGGCGGCGTTTCTGCGCAATTATTGAGCTTTTGTTCGGGTCAGGCCGAATTGCAGCGCCAGGGTGGTCAGCCCCGTGACGGCGATGACGGCGGCCATGGCCAGGGCACTACCATCATGGAACAGGCTGACCGCGCCCGCCGACAGCGCGCCGAACAGGAACATCAGGCCACCCGAGAGGGCGGATACACTGCCCGCCGCCTGGGGGAAGCGGTCCAGGGCCAGGGCCAGGGCGTTGGCGCCGATCAGGCTCAAGGCGCCGATATAGATGAATAGCGGTACCACAATGCCGGGCAGGCCGCCAAATCCCGTCACCGCGTTGAACAGCAGGACCAGACCGCCAACGGCGGTCAAAGCCGTGCCCAGGACGAACAGGCGATGGGCGCCCAGGCGCAGCACCAATTTTGCGTTCAACAACGAATTGCCGATCAGGGCAATGACATTGCAGGCGAACAGATAACCGTAGTGTTCCGGCGCCACCTGAAAAATCTTGATGTAAACAAAGGGCGAGCCGGCAAAAAATGCGAACATGCCGCCATAGGCGGTGGCATTGGCCAGCAGATAACCCAGCGCACCGGGATGCCCCAGAATTCGGCCGTAAACTCCCAACATACCCACCAGACCATGGCGGCTGCGCCGTTCCGCCGGATGGCTCTCCGGCAGAGCGCCAAGGACCAGAAAAAAGCATATCAGGCCAAAGCCCGCCAGCACCCAAAAGATCGCGCGCCATTGGAACCAGACCAGGACATAGCCGCCGATGAAAGGCGCAATCAGCGGCGCGGCGCCCATCACCAGCATGATTAGCGAGAGCACGCGGGCGGCTTGATCGCCGGCAAAGAAATCCCGCACCATGGCGCGCGCGATAACCGCCGCCGCGCTGCCGCCCAGGGCCTGCAACAGGCGCAGGCCGATCAGCATCTCAATACCCGTACTCAACGCACACAGGGCAGACGTCAGAATATACAGGACAATACCCGCCAACAGCATGGGGCGCCGGCCAAAGCGGTCGGACAGTGGACCGAACAGCAACTGGCCCAGTCCCATGCCGACAAAAAAGCTGCTGAGCGTCATTTGCACGCCGCCGACGGGCGCGTCCAGATCGGCCGCCATGGACGGCAGGCTGGGCAGGTACATGTCGATGGACATGGGCCCAAAGGCTGTCAGGGTACCGAGGATGATAATCAACCAACGTGTCTGCGCCGGTGGCAGGGCCGCTCGTTGGCCTAATCCAGACGTGCCGGTCATTCGCCGTTCAGTCCCCACTCAGTCCCCACTCAGTCACTGGGCAAAATCAGGCAGGTCGTGGTGGCATGGGCGTAAAGTTTACCGTTCGCATCCACGGCACGGGCCTGGGCCGTCGCGGTGCTGCGGCCCATATGCAGGGCTTCGGCGATGCAGCGGATCTCGCCACTGTCCACGGCCACCGCGCGGACATAATTGACCTTCAATTCCAACGTCGTATAGCGCGGCCCGGCAGGCAGGGCGGAATGCACCGCGCTGCCGATGGCGGCGTCGATCAAGGCTGCCAGCCAGCCGCCCTGGACCGAGCCTACATCGTTGGCGAAATCTTCGCCGGGCTGCCCGGTGTACACCACCCGGCCCTTTGACACCTCGACCAGGGCCAGGCGCATGGCGATCGCGACGGGCGGCGGTTGCACCTCGCCCCGGACAACGGCGGAAAGATAGTCCAAGCCCGATAATTCACCCAGGCGCGACCAATGACGGCTGGGATCGTGCCAGCTGTAACTCCGTTGCCGCGTGCTATCAGGCTTATCCATCGGTTACTGTATGGCCGTGGTTCAAGGGCCCATGGCCCTGGCCATAGCCCGGCGCGCTCAAGATCGCTTGCAAGACATAGCCCCGCGCCCGTTCCACCGCCGCAGCCGTCGCCAAGCCTTGGGCCAGGCCGCAGGCCAGAGCCGAGGCCAGGGTGCAGCCGGTACCATGGGTATGACGGCTTTCAATGCGGGGCGAGGTAAAGCGCTGTATCCCCGTCTCGGTCAGCAACAGATCAAAAACATCGTCACCCGGCAGATGGCCGCCCTTCATCAATACCGCTTTGGGGCCCATGGCCAGCAGCTTGCGCCCGGCGGCCGCCATTGCCGCCTCGTCCCCGATGCTCATTCCGGCCAGGATTTCCGCCTCGGGAATATTCGGGGTCAGGACCGTTGCGCGGGGCAGCAGACGTTCGCGCACCATGGCACGGGCATCGTCATCCAATAACGAGGCGCCGCCCTTTGCCACCATCACCGGATCGACCACCAGAGGCACATCAACCGCCGACCGCGCCAGTGCGGAGGTCACCGCATCCAGGACCTCGACCCGGTGCAGCATGCCGGTTTTAATGGCGTCGGCGCCGATATCGTCGAGCACGACCTCGATCTGTTGCGTCACGAACGCAGGGGGGACTTCATGGATGCCATGAACGCCGTTGGTATTCTGTGCCGTCAGGGCGGTAATCGCCGTCGCGGCATAACCGCCCAGGGCGGTCACTGTCTTGATATCCGCCTGAATACCCGCGCCGCCGCCCGAATCCGAGCCGGCGATAATCAGTACTCTGCCTTGCATTGGATGCCCTATCTCAATTGGCCGCCGCCGTGGCCTCGATCATGTCCACCAATTCATCAACCACGGAATGGATCAAGTCGCCATCATCGCCCTCGGCCATGACCCGGATCAACGGCTCGGTTCCCGAAGGCCGGATCAACAGCCGCCCCTTATCACCAAGGCGGCTGCGCTGGGCCTGAATGGCGTTGGCCACCTTTTCAGTATCCAATGGCGAGGCGCCGGTGTAGCGGACGTTTTTCAGCAATTGCGGTACCGGCTCAAAACGGCGGCAAACCTCGCTCACCGGTCGTCCTTCGGCCACGATCAAGGCCAGGACCTGCAGGGCGGCGACCAGGCCGTCGCCGGTGGTGCCGAAATCCGACATAACGATATGGCCCGATTGTTCGCCGCCGACGTTATAGCCGTGCTGGCGCATATGCTCGACCACATAGCGGTCGCCAACCTGGGTCCGGATCAACTCCAGCCCCCGGCCGATCAAATATCGTTCCAAGCCCAGATTGGACATCACCGTGGCGACGATACCGCCGCCCTTCAGAGCGCCGGTCTCGGCCCAATAGTCGCCAATAGCGGCCATTAACTGATCGCCGTCAATCAACTGGCCGTTTTCATCGGCCAGGATCAAGCGGTCCGCATCACCATCCAGGGCAATGCCGACATCGGCGCCATGGGCGACAACCTGCTCGCGCATGGTATCGGTGTGAACCGAACCGCAATCCTGGTTGATATTGAAGCCGTCGGGATCGACGCCAATGGGGATCACTTCCGCCTCCAACTCCCACAACACCGTGGGCGCGACCTTGTAAGCGGCGCCGTTGGCGCAATCGATCACGATCTTCAGACCATCCAGGCGGTTCGCAGAGGGGAAGGTGGCCTTTGCCGCCTCGATATAACGGCCCGGCGCGTCCTCCAACCGCATGGCGCGGCCAAGATCGCCGGGGCTGGCCAGATTGGCGGCCATGTCGGACTGCATGCGCGCCTCGATCTCCATCTCGATACGGTCCGACAGTTTATAGCCGTCGGGGCCGAACAATTTGATGCCATTGTCGGCGTAGGCATTATGCGAGGCTGAAAGCACCACGCCCAAGTCCGCCCGCAGGCTGCGGGTTAGCAGAGCGACCGCCGGCGTGGGCATCGGGCCAACCAAAATGACATCCATGCCGACAGAGGTGAAGCCGGCGGTCAGGGCCGGCTCCAGCATATAGCCCGACAGGCGGGTGTCCTTGCCGACCACGACCCTGTGGCGATGCTCTCCACGGGTAAACTGCAATCCCGCCGCCATGCCGGCCCGGACCGCGATTTCCGCCGTCATGGGCCAGGTGTTGGCGGTACCGCGAATACCGTCGGTGCCAAAAAATTCGCGCTCCATGCGCCCCTCACTTACCGGTCATTTATTGTTATCCCTTATAGCAAAGGGACTTGAATTTCGCCATCGTCTGTACCGTTTCGGCTACGTCATGAACGCGTAGAACAGCGGCCCCCTGTTGCGCCGCCCGCGTCGCAGCCGCCAATGATCCGTGCAATGACTTTTCGGTTGCCTTGCCGTCGGCGAGCATCGCGACAAAGGATTTGCGCGAGGCGCCAATCAGCACCGGGCAGTCCAAGGCATGGAAATGCGCCAAGCCGTGCAACAACGCCACACTTTGTTTCGGCTTCTTGGCAAAACCAAGGCCGGGATCAATCAGCAGATTTTCCCGCGCCATGCCGGCAGCCAGGCAGGCCTCGATCCGGGCCGAGAGATCGTCGAACACGTCCATGATCAAATCGTCGTAGTGGGTCATGGCGCGCATGGTTTCCGGCGTGCCCCGGCTGTGCATCAGGACCACGGGCACCGCCAGTTCGGCGGCGCGGTCGATGTTGTCGGGGTGAAAGCGCAGGGCGGTGACATCATTGATCATCTGGGCCCCTGCCTTGACCGCCGCCGTCATCACCTCTCCCTTGCGGGTATCCACCGATATCATCAGGCCGTCGCCGGCCAAGGCCTCGATTACCGGGGTTATGCGGGCAATTTCCACGTCCAGGGGCACTTCGGTGGCGCCGGGCCGGGTCGATTCCCCGCCAACATCCAGGATCGCCGCGCCCGCCGCCGCCAGGGCCCGGCCATGGGCAACGGCCGCGGCCGGATCCAGGCGCCCGCCATCATGAAAACTGTCCGGGGTAACATTGACGATACCCATGATAATCGGCCGGGATTTGGGTTGAAGCCGATTGCCGCCGGCGATAGACGGGTGCGCTGCCTGCAATCGGTCCAGAGCCGCCGGCGCACGGCGTTCCGCCTCGCGCACACTGATGATTTTGCCGGTCATGTTTCGGCCGAACAAGCGGCATTGCTCAAAACATAGGGGACCGCCCGCAAAGGGCAGACCCTTACCGGTTTGATTCAAGACAGGTGCGAGATGAACCGCGCCCGCAACATTCGTGTGCTGGGACAGGGCAGCGGCCGGCCTTAAGAGCCGGGTTGAGGCTCGGGCTCCATACCGCTCGGACCATCCGGCTTTGTCGGCTTGCTGGATGGCGGTACGGATGTTGCCGTGGAGCTGTCTTGCGGCGGCTCGAACTCATCCGGGCGGTCGATGCCTTCGCCACGAAGCAATTGGCGGACCTCGTCACCGCTCAAGGTTTCATATTCCAGCAAGGCCTTGGCGACGTCGTGCAGTTTATCCAGGTTTTCCGTCAGCACCTTGGTGGCCAAAGCTTCCGCGTCCTCGGCGAAGCGCCGGATTTCCTCGTCGATAATCTTGGCCGTGGCGTCGGAAATATTTTTGGTCTGGGTCACTGAATGACCCAGGAAGACTTCCTGCTCGTTGCCGGAATAGGCCAGGGGTCCCAACTTTTCGGACATGCCCCATTCGGTGACCATGCGCCGGGCCCATGATGTTGCCTGCTGAATATCCTGGCCGGCGCCGGTGGTCACGTCCTCCGGCCCATAGATCAGGGTTTCGGCGACACGGCCGCCAAAAGTCATCGCCAGGCGGGCGCAAATTTCGCTTTTCTTGTAACCGTACTTATCCGTCTCGGGCAGGTTCATGGTAACGCCCAAGGCCCGGCCGCGGGGGATAATCGTCACTTTGTGCAAGGGATCATTGCCCTTCACCAGCAGGCCAACCAGGGCGTGGCCAGACTCGTGATAGGCGGTCAATTCTTTTTCATCCTCGGTCATCACCATGGAGCGGCGTTCCGCGCCCATCATGACCTTGTCCTTGGCCTCCTCGAACTCCTGCATGGTGACCACGCGGCGGTTCTTGCGTGCCGCAAGCAGGGCGGCCTCATTGACCAGATTGGCCAGATCGGCGCCAGAGAAACCCGGCGTGCCCCGGGCAATGGTGTGGCTGTCCACATCCGGTGCCATGGGAACCTTGCGCATATGCACCTTCAGGATCTTGTCCCGGCCAACGATGTCCGGGTTCGGCACCACCACCTGGCGGTCGAAACGGCCGGGCCGCAACAGAGCGGGGTCGAGCACATCGGGGCGGTTGGTGGCGGCAACCAGGATCACGCCCTCGTTGGCCTCGAAGCCATCCATTTCCACCAGCAACTGGTTCAATGTCTGTTCGCGTTCGTCATTGCCGCCGCCCAGGCCGGCGCCGCGATGACGTCCGACGGCGTCGATTTCGTCAATGAAGATGATGCAGGGGGCATTTTTCTTGGCCTGCTCGAACATGTCGCGGACGCGGGAGGCGCCGACGCCAACAAACATTTCCACGAAGTCGGAGCCAGAGATGGTGAAGAACGGTACATTGGCCTCGCCCGCGATGGCGCGCGCCAACAGCGTCTTGCCGGTGCCGGGAGGGCCCACCAACAGCGCGCCCTTGGGAATGCGGCCGCCCAGGCGTTGGAATTTTTGCGGGTCCTTCAGGAACTCGACGATTTCTTCCAGTTCTTCCTTGGCCTCGTCAATGCCGGCGACATCGTCAAAGGTGACCCGGCCCGAACGCTCGGTCAGCAAACGGGCCTTGGATTTGCCGAAGCCCATGGCCTTGCCGCCGCCCGATTGCATCTGGCGCATGAAAAAGATCCAGACGCCGATCAACAGCAGCATGGGGAACCAGTTCAGCAGAATAGCGAATAGGGTTGGCGTGCCTTCCTCGTCCGGCGCCGCGGAAATGGTTACGCCGGCCTGGTTCAATTTGCGTACCAGATCGGGATCGTTGGGGGCATAGGAATTGAAGGGCGTGCCGCCAGTGTAATGGCCGCTAATCGTGTTGCCTTGAATGGTGACGTCGCGTACCTGTCCGCTTTCCACTTCGGAAATGAATTGCGAATATGCCAGATTGGTCGCGGTGCCGCGCGTGCCAGGGCCCTGGAACAGGTTGAATAACGCCAGTACCAAAAGGGCAATGATCACCCAAAGGGCGATATTACGACTAAAATTGCTCACCTATGCTTCCTTCTCCGGCGGCGTCTCGGATAGCCCGATGCTACCAAATTTCCATCAAAAGGGATGAACTCTTTACACCATTCTGGCCGCTTACCATAAAGATAATGCTAAGACGTGCTTAAACAAGCACCAATCCTTCGGCATGCAGAGGCCGGAGGGGCGAAAAACGCGCGGAAAAATGTATTTTTCGGGCCCATTGCGGACCATGGGCGTCCGCGATCAAATTCAAGTGGGGTACGGCCAGGACGTCCTCCCCCAACCACAAAGCGGGCAAACCGAGGCGTACGGGACTTGGCGGTGCGCCGGGCAGGGTCGTCCGCGTCTGCCCATGTTTTCGACGTACCTGCCGCCAACCGTCCTGACCCAAGGCGCCAATCGCTAAATCGCCGCTTCGATGGGCCCGCCGCGCATTGTTCAGGTCACCGCGCAGGCGCCAGTCAAAACGGTCCCATCGACCGCTTTTTTGGCCGCCGATTTTTTCACGGCCCGGCAAACGGCCCGTCTCGCGGCAAATAAGCAGGCCGTCCGCGGTGGGCGATAGTCGGCTGCCGGCCAAGGTGCGTCCGGCCACCAGCCGCTGCTGCATCAGGTCGCGGGCCAAACGATCCAACCGGTCGCGGCGGGGGCGGTAGTGGCCGCCGCCTACACAGCGTAGAACGTCGCCCAGCAGGGGCGCCAGCAGAGCACTGTTTTGGCCCAGACAGACCGCCGGATCAAAGTGGCAAAAACCGGCCGGATGCAGACGGACCGTCCGCGCCGCCAGATCCGCCAGGGCGCCGCGCATTTGCCGCCGCGTGTCTGCCGCCTCCCGCCCCAGACCTAGCATGGACAGGGTTTCGTGCTCGTTATTGGCTAAATGCCGCCGGGCACGGACACGGGCGAAGGTCTCGTCCTGGTTCGAAGGGTCCTCCAGCCAGGGCTGATCAGACGCGGTCAAGGTCGCCACCAGGTCGGCATGACGTTGGCGCAGAAGCGGGCGCAACAGGCGCACGCCGCCCAGCGCCCGGATCGCCGGGATGCCGGCCAACCCTTCGACGCCGCTACCGCGTTCAAGGCGCATCGCCAAGGTTTCCGCCTGATCATCGCCATGGTGGGCGGTCAACAGATGCAAGATGCCCCGGCGCCGGCAGCATTGCTGCAACAACCCGTAGCGGGCCTGGCGGGCGGCGGCCTGAACGCCGCTGTGGGGTTTATCGCCCCGCCATCCGAGAGTGTGATGAGGAATACCTCTGTCGGCTAGCCAGGCGCGCACTTGGCGGGCCTCCGCTCCGGCCTCGGGACGCAGGCCGTGATCCACGGTCAGGGCGGTGACGGTGCCGCCCCGTTGCCGTGCCCAAGTGTGCGCCAGCAAGGCCAGGGCCATGCTGTCGGCGCCGCCCGATACCGCCACGGCAAGCTCCGGCGCCGTCTCGAACGGCCCCAAGGCCGCCATCGCGTCCGCGAAGTCATGGTTGCTGATTGCCGGCATGTTCAGCGGATGCCTCCCCTGGGACGGAGCCTCAGTTGCAACCCGCCAGCCGCGTCTCCCGCCGCAGGCGTTTTTCCACCTGGGCACGAAGATTGGAGAACAGATTGCGCATTTCCAGAAACGCCGCGCAGGCCTCTTCCTTCTGATCCAGCTTGCCCAATGTGATGCCCAGTTTCAGCCAGGTATCCGGCGCCTTGTTGCTTTTCGGATAGCGGTCGATGCCGGCCAGAAAGGTGCGCGCCGCGTCGGAATATCTTTCCTGGGTGAAATAGGTTTGACCAAGCCAAAATTGCGCGTTGCCGGCCAACTTGTCGTCACCATGTTTGGCCAGGAACTCCTGAAACGCGGCCTCCGCCTCGTCCAGCCGCACCTTCAAAAGCAGCGAATAGGCATAATTGTAACGCTCCATTGGCGTGCCCTTGGGCAGCACGCTCGGCGGCGGTGCGTTCGCCGCCACTTGCCCGGCCGCCTCATTGTCGGCCCTATTGTCAGCTTTGTCATCAGTGTTCGGTCCGGCAGCGCCGTTGGACGGCGGCGATGATGGCATCGTTTTCGTGCCGGTCCGGCCCCGCTCAATTTCGGTCAGGCGAAAATCAACATCCTTGACCAGGCCATCAAGGCGCTGCAACACGGTTTGGATGCCGTGGCGCACTTCTTCCAATTGTCCGGTCAGCAACCGCATCTCCGTTTCCAGATTGCTCATACGGATTTCCGCATTGGCCAGTTGACCTCCGCTGGATGCTCCGCCCGGCGCAACGGCCTTATCGGCCTCGGTTGCCGCCCCCGGCGCCCGGCTTTTTTGGCCGCGATAATAGTCTTTCTGCAATTCACGCAGGTCGCGTTGCAAACGCTCTATCCGCTGGGTCAAGGTTTGTATATCGGCATTTTGCGCTGCCCCCGGCGTCGGGGCGATGAGCATTAGGGCAATGCAGACCGGCGCCAGCCAGACCGCCTGTAGGTGGTTGAAAAGGTGTTGAATGCGCTGCATTGACTTCAACTCCGGCTATTCACGGCATTTTCCGTACGATGTCCATGTGACGCCCATGTGAGGCCCGTGTGACGTCGCTGTGACGTCGCTGTGACGCCGCTGTGACGTGGGGGTGATGCCGTCTACAATCATCACAATAACGTTTTTGACATGCGATTATGGCGAAATTGCAGCCGCTGACACGGCAAAATGAACCGGGGCAAAATGAACCGGGCCCGCCCAGCGCACCATACTAGGTGCATTCTGGCGAGCCCGGAAAGACGCCTGACATCTCCGCCCAACAGATCAGCGGATCGTCAGTAACTTAGTTGACCAGCAGCATGCCGCGCCGGTTCTGGGACCAGCAGGCTTCGTTGCTGGAGACACAGGCCGGTCGTTCCTTGCCGTACGAGATCGTGCCGATACGATCAGCGTTGACGCCCAGGGCGATCAGGTACTTACGGGCTGAATCCGCGCGCCGCTCGCCCAGGCCAAGGTTATATTCCCGCGTGCCCCGCTCATCGCAATGACCTTCAATAGTCACCGTCACCGCCGGATATTGTTGCAGCCAGTCGGCCCAACGCTCGACCACCTGACGGGCATCGGGACGTAGATTCGAGCGGTCATAGTCATAATGAACTTGGCTGCCGATGTTCAGCACCAGATCCTCTTGCGAGCCGGGGATCACCTTGGGCGCCATCGTAGCTTTCATTTCGGTCTTGGGCGCTTTTTGCATCGTCGACTGCTTGGCGCCCCCGCTGCCTGAAGTGTCGGCCTTTTCATCGACCGGGGTTTCGCAGGCCGCGACCAACAGGATGGTCGCCGCCAAACACGCCGCCTTCAGCGCAAATTTCTCAAAGACCATAGAGACCACTCCTCATTCGTTTTTTTCAGCATCCATTTATTCCAGCACCACTGGCAGAGTTCGTGCCAATCAATGCTGTAAACAATGCGCTAGTTCGATAACTTAATCTCGTTTCGCAGGCAATTAGCTATTCGCAATTAGCCTTCTCGCGACAATAATTCAACCAATAATCCAACGCGCCAGACATACATGGACAGCATTAGTTTAACAACTACCTAATGACACAAATAAACTCTGAAACAAAACAACTTAATTTTATCGCCTGAACGGGCAATAAGTATTTGCTACTGCTACTCACCATAGGCCGGCCATAACTAGGACTACGCCATGACATTAACCATGATCTATCAACGATTCAAGGGGCTTAGTGGCGACCATGCGGGATCCGATGCATCGATCGGGGTAACCATCTCGCGTTCATTGTAGCCTGTCAGGTCAACCGACCACAGGCGTGTACGCCCACCCTTGCCCTTTTTATCGGCTGGTTCTTGGCGAAAATACATCAATACGCGGCCATTTGGCGCCCAAGTTGGCCCTTCATCCAGAAAACTCTCGGAAAGCAGGCGTTCGCCGCTGCCGTCAGGCCGCATCACACCAATATAGAACCGGCCCTTACGCATTTTGGTGAAGGCGATCAGGTCACCTCGGGGCGACCAGACCGGCGTGGCGTAGCGGCCGTCGCCGAACGAGATCCGCTTGACGCCCTTGCCATCGGCGCCCATCACGTAAAGTTGTTGGCTGCCGCCGCGGTCAGAATTGAAAACCACCCGATCGCCGCCGGGCGCGTAGCAGGGCGAGGTATCGATGGCCGGGCCCTTGGTCAGCCGATTGATCGCGCGGGTGCGCAGGTCCATGGCATAGATGTTCGATTTGCCGTCCCGCGCCATGCTCATGATCACCTGGTTGCCGTCCGGCGAGAACCGCGGCGCATAGGTCATGCCGGGAAACTCGCCCAAGACCTCCTGTCGCCCCGTATCGATGTTGTAAAGATAGACCCGCGGCGTATTGCGGTAATAGGACAGATAGGTGATTTCCTGACGCGAGGGTGAGAAGCGCGGGGTCAGAACCAGATAGCTGCCGTCGGTAAGGAAGCGGTGGCCGTCGCCGTCCTGATCCATGATCGCCAGGCGCTTCATGCGTTTGTCCCTGGGCCCGCTTTCCGCCACATAGACCACGCGGGTGTCGAAATAGCCCTCTTCGCCAGTCAGGCGCTTGTAGATGGCATCCGAGATGACATGGGCGATACGACGCCAATTGCCCGGGGTGCTGAAATAGACCAGACCGGTCATCTGTTCACCCGCCAGGACGTCCCAAAGGCGGAATTCCACCCGCAGCCGGCCATCGCTTTCCACGCCGACTTTTCCCGAGACCAGGGCCTGGGCGTTCAGAACCCGCCAATCGGCAAAGCGCGGCCGGGCTTGCAGTGATTCGGGGCTCTGAATAAAAGACTTCGGGTTCAGCGGCCGGAATAGGCCTGAGCGCTCCAGATTGGCGGTGATAACCTGGGCCATGCGCTGGCCCTGATCCGCCGCCGCCGCGCCCGTGCCATGAAAGGCCGGGATGGCCACCGGCAAGGGATCCACATTGCCCTTGGTGATATCTATTTCCAACGCTGCCCAGGCGGGGCGCGGCAGTCCTGCCAGGCAAGGCAGCGCCAACAACAAGCAAACGATGAAAAACAGTTTCGTTTCTTTCGGGAGGATCCACATAGCCTATTGTTTCCTTAGTCTCGATCTCAGTGTCGGGCTCGGTCTCAATCTTGGTTTCGGGAACCTTATCCGCCCAGCATGTCCCTGGGGTTGAAGGTTAGTGTCAATTCGCGCCAGCGGGCGTATTTGTCCGCCGGCAAATTCTTCAGCGGCGCACATTTTTGCACCGCGCGCCGGGCACTTTCCGCCGCCGTGCGATAAAACGGATCGCTGTTCTGCTTGCCGCCGACGATCTCTGGCGCTTTCGCCAACGAGCCGTCCGGATTCAAGAATACCTTGATGCGCACCACCAGGTTGCGGGCATCCCGGGCGCCGGCGGGAATGGTCCAGCATTGCTGGATCTGATAGCGGATGGCGTCGATTTCGCTCATGGTCATTGGCTGTGTCCGGACACGGGACGGGCTGGGCCGGCTGGTCGGTGGCGGCTTGGCCGCCGTCCTCTTCTTCGTGGCCTTGGTTTGCTGCTCCGCCCGATGCTTTCTCTCGTCCTTGTCCAGCAAGGCGGCAATCCGGTCGGCGCTGAATTTTGGACGCCGGCGTTTTGGTTTCTGCTTGGGCCGGGGCAAACTGCGAAACGCCTTGGGCGGTTCCGCCATGGCAATTTTCTTGGGCGGGGCCGGTTTCTTTTGGGCCTTGGGCTTTGGTTTCTCCGCCGGCTTCGGCTTTGGCGTTACCACCTCGGCGGGCTTCGCCTTTGGCGCCGGTTTGGGCGGCGCCGGCGCTTCTACCTTGGCCGGCTCCGGCGGCGGCGGTGGTGGCGGTGGCGCCTTGGCCACGGCTGGTTCCGGCTTCGGTTCCGGCGCCGCGATGGGTTTCAGTTTCGGTGCCGGCGGCGGTGGTTTCTTCGGCTGCGGCTCCACCGGTTTCTGGCTTACCGTGCGCTCGGCGATGGTGACCAGTTCGACGATGATCGGTTGCTCCACCACCACCGGCGGGTTCAGCAGATCGGGCAGGCCATAGACCGCCGCCAGCACCACACCAAAATGCAGCAGGGTCGATATGGCTATTCCGTTGCGCAAGGCCGGGCACCGCTACTTCTGCACTTGGCTTCGGGGTGCTTCGGTCACCAGAGCCACTTTATTGAAGCCGGCGGCGTTTAAACGGCTCATCACCGCCATCACCGCGCCGTAATCGACCGAACGGTCGCCGCGCACAAAAACCCGCCGCGAGGTTCGGTTTTCCGCGATGGCCAGCAGCCGGGCCACCAATTCCTCACGGCCCACCAGGGTCTCCTGCAGGAAGATTTCTCCCTTGTCACTGATCGAGACGGTCAAAGGTTCCTCGTTGCCTTGCAGGTTGGAGGCGGAGGCCTTGGGCAGATCAATGGGCACGCCCACGGTCAGCAGGGGCGCGGTGATCATGAAGACCACCAGCAAGACCAGCATCACGTCAACAAAGGGCGTTACATTGATTTCGGACATGGTGGCATAACGCCCGGGCCGGCGGCCCAGACGCGATGATTGCTGTGCGGAGCCGGCCATCAATCCTGCCTTTCATCCAATTGACGGGACAGAATGGCCGAGAACTCGCCCACGAAACCTTCCAGGCGAATGCTGTAGCGGCCCAGGTCAGTGGAAAATTTGTTGTAGGCGACCACGGCCGGGATCGCCGCGATCAACCCCAGGGCGGTGGCGAACAAGGCCTCGGCGATGCCGGGCGCGACCACGGCCAGATTGGTGTTCTTGGTCAAGGCGATGGCCTGGAACGAATTCATAATGCCCCAGACCGTGCCGAACAATCCAATAAAGGGCGCGGTGGAGCCGACCGTGGCGAGGAAGCCCATGTAACGCTCCAACCGTTCGATCTCGCGGGTCAGGGTGATATGCATGACCTGTACGATGCGGTCCTTGATGCCGGCGCGCAGAAAGTCTTCGCCAGACAGACCCTTGGAGGTGGAGCGCCGCCACTCCCGCATGGCCGAGACGAACAGCAGCTCCATGGGGTGGTCGGGCCGGGTGCCAATTTTATCGAACAGATCTTCCAGGCTGCCGCCGGACCAAAACGAATCCTCGAAGGCATCTGCCTGGGCGCGCAGGCGGCGAAAGCGGATGCCTTTCTCGAAAATTATCGCCCAGCACCAGAACGATGCCCCAATCAGCACCAACATCACCGCCTTGACCAACCAATCCGCCTTGAGAAACAGACCCCAAAGAGAGAAATCCGCGGCGACGGCGGAGCCCGCGAGTGCGACGGCATCAACGGCTTGATTTTCCATTCATTCAGTTCCTAGTCTCAAGATTAAGGGCGGGCTTATGAGCGGGCTTTGGCTCGGATAAAACAATTTGTGACAGCGCCGCACGCACGTTCGCGGGCAGGCGCCGGGGCCGGCCGCCGGGGCCGGTGCAAGCCAGACGTACCTTGGCGCGGACCAGGGTCTGATCGCCACGATGGATGTCCTGAACCATCGCCATGCTGGCACCGCCCAATTTTTGGATACTGGTCCGGACTTCAACCTCGTCGTCCAGGCGGGCGGGTTGCAGATAGTCAATCTCGCAACGGCGTACGGGAAAGACCACGCCGTCGCTGTCCAACAGAGCCACCTGATCAATCCCGGCCTGGCGCACCAGGTCGCTGCGGGCGCGCTCCAGAAAGCGCAGATAGTTGGCGTAGTACACGATGCCGGCGGCATCGGTGTCTTCCCAATAAATCCGGACCATGAAGCGATGTGGCTGGGATATCTGGATTTCAGACATCGCCGCCCTCCTCTTCACCGTCTGCAAGTTCTCCCTCCGCAAGCGGCAACAGCTCGATCTGCGCTTGCTTGGCTTTCGGGGCGGCAAGCCCCAGATGCGCATAGCCCTGCCGGGTCAGTACACGGCCCCGCGGGGTGCGTTGCAACAGGGCCTGTTGGATCAGATACGGCTCGATAATATCTTCGATGGCATCGCGCTGTTCGGACAGCGAGGCGGCGATGGTCTCCACCCCGACGGGGCCGCCCTCGAAATCCCGGGCGATGCAACTGAGATAACGGCGGTCCATGGCGTCCAGGCCGCGCTGGTCTACTTCCAGGCGGTTCAGGGCCGCGTCCGCCTTGATGGCGTCGATTTGCTTGGCGCCGGCGACGGTGGCGAAATCCCGGACCCGGCGCAGCAGCCGTACCGCCACCCGCGGCGTGCCGCGCGAGCGTTTGGCGATTTCCAGCGCGCCATCGTCCGTCAGGTTCAAGGCCAACAGCCCGGCGGCGCGGGCAACGATATGTTCCAGCTCCGCCACTTCATAGAATCGTAACCGAATGGGAATGCCAAAACGCTCGCGCAAAGGCGTGGTGATCAGACCAGAGCGGGTGGTCGCCCCCACCAACGTGAAGGGCGGCAGATCGATACGCACGGTGCGCGCCGCCGGCCCTTCGCCGATCACCAGATCCAACTGGAAATCTTCCATGGCTGGATACAGCACTTCCTCGACCACCGGGCTCAGGCGATGAATTTCATCAATGAACAGGACATCACGTTCTTCCAGGTGGGTCAGGATGGCGGCCAGATCGCCGGCCTTGGCAATGACCGGGCCCGAGGTGGCGCGGAAGGATACGCCCAACTCCCGCGCCACGATCTGCGCCAGGGTGGTCTTGCCCAATCCGGGCGGGCCGTGAAACAGCACATGATCCAGGGCCTCGCCGCGCTGCCGGGCCGCCTCGATGTAGATGCGCAGATTTTCCTTTTCCGCCCGCTGGCCGACAAATTCAGCCAGGCCCTGGGGCCGCAGGCCCACATCGATGCCGTCTTCGCCCGCCGCCTGGGTGGTGACGAGGCGTTCGGGCGTGGTCTCACCCATGAACTCGCTCATGATGCCAATTGCCTCAGGCTGTCGCGGATCAAGGTTTGCAGTTCCGCGGTCTCGCCCAGACTGGTGGCAGCGGTTTGCACGGCACGCTGGGCCTCGGCCGGGCGATAGCCTAGATTGACCAGGGCCGAAACAGCATCCGCCGCCGGTCCCCGCGCCGCGTTGTTTGGTGTGGCATCGTTGGCCGCGGCGCCGGGGCCCAGGGCCAAGTTGCCCACTTTGTCTTTCAATTCGGTGACAATGCGGTTTCCAACTTTCGGACCAACGCCGGGAGCTCGGGTGATCATCGCCTTGTCCTGGGCCAGCACTGCCTGGGTCAACTCGTCCGGCGCCAATGTAGACAGGATGCCCAGGGCGACTTTGGCGCCGACGCCTTGCACGCCCAATAGCAATGTGAACCAATCCCGCTCGGCCGCCTCGGCAAAGCCGTAAAGGTGGATATGATCCTCGCGCACGTGGGTCTCGATCAACAGGGATACCGCGCCGCCTGCAACGCCCAGGTTGGACAAGGTGCGACCGGAACAAAATACCAGATAACCGACGCCGCCCACATCGATGATGCAGGTGTTCTCGCCACTCACGTCCAGACGGCCCGACAGCTTGGCAATCATGGGCCCACCCCCTGGCGCCTATTGGGCCCGGCTTTTTCCTCGTTCTTCGCGACTTGCGCCATGATCTGCTGGTTGCGCCGCAGATGGGCATGACAGATCGCCACCGCCAAGGCGTCGGCTGCGTCATCCGTCACATTGCCCGCCGCCGGCAACAGTGTCGTCACCATCATGGCGACCTGGGCCTTTTGTGCATGGCCAGTGCCAACCACGGATTTCTTGATCAAATTAGGGGTGTATTCGGAAACCGGAATTCCGGCCATGGCCGGCGCCAACAGCAATACGCCGCGGGCCTGACCAAGTTTCAGGGTGGAGCTGGGATTCTTATTGACGAAGGTCTCCTCGACCGCCGCTTCGACCGGCTGCCACTGGCTCAAGACATCGCCCAGGGCCTGATACAACTGGCGCAGACGCTCGGCGAGGGGCAGCTTGCGATCAGAGATCAGCACCCCATGACCGACATGGCTCAGGCGGCTGCCCTCAACCGCAAGCACACCCCAACCGGTACGCTGCAGGCCGGGATCAATACCAATCAGGCGCATGCCGGAGTGACCTTTCAACTAGCTGTTCAGCTTCTGCATGATCTCGTCGGAAACATCGAAATTAGCCGAGACCTGTTGCACATCGTCGCTATCATCCAAAGCCTCCAACAACTTGAACAAGGTCGAGGCGCCGCCCTCGTCCATGGGAACCGAGTTTTGCGGACGCCAGTTCAGACGCGCCGCCTTGGGCTCGCCGAACTGATCTTCCAGGGCCTTGGCCACTTCGTGCAGATCATTGGCGGCGCAGATGATTTCGTGCCCGCCTTCGTGGCTTTCCACGTCGTCGGCGCCGGCTTCCACCGCGGCCTCGAACATGGCATCGGAATCCGCGACATCGGCCGGATACTCAATGCTGCCAACGCGGTCGAACTGATAGGCAACGCTGCCGGTCTCGCCAAGATTGCCGCCGAATTTTGTAAATGCGGCGCGCACTTCCGAGGCGGTGCGGTTGCGGTTGTCGGTCAGGGCCTCGACGATCAGGCAGACGCCGCCAGGACCATAGCCTTCGTAGCGGATCTCTTCATAGTTATCGCCTTCACCTGCTTGGGTGGCGCGCTTGACGGCGCGGGCCACGTTCTCCTTGGGCATATTGGCGGCGCGGGCGGCCTGGACGGCGGCGCGCAGGCGCGGGTTCATTTCCGGGTCCGGCATGCCGCTGCGCGCGGCCACCGTGATCTCGCGGATCAGCTTGGTGAAAACTTTCGACCGCTTGGCGTCCTGGGCGCCTTTGCGGTGCATGATGTTCTTAAATTGTGAATGGCCTGCCATGGTCGTCAAATCACCCTAGTTTTACGTGCCGCCAGCCCCAAAATCGCTGTTTGCGGCGTCTATATGACGCAGCTCCCCACAGGGCGCACGAATCACCAAAAAATTTACCAGATATTGTGGTCGCGCGCAGCACATACCCATAAACGGCCAATATGGCAACAATAGGGCGAAGGAAAATACCGCGCCCCGCCCCGCACGCCGCCCATTGTGCCGGGCCCGTACTAATGCCGCAATCGGTAAGGCTTTGTTAACAGTGTGGGCGCAGATTGTGCTGACGTCATTTAGAAGATCCGAGGGAAGGGATTTTTACCTTGTCGAATTCCGATTCACTAGACCGTCTGGCGCTGCCCGAAGGTGCCAATCGGCTGGAACAAGCCGCCGCCACCACCCAGGCCGGTATCTTTGCCCTTGATGTGGCTTTGTCCATCGTCGAGGCGCCGACGGACGAATCCACTGCCGCGCGGCGCCTGCAATACGTGGCCGAACGCTGCACCGATTTGACCAAGGATCTGGCCGCCCAGTCCGGCGAGACCTAATTCGTCGAGCTAATCGCGCGCGCCTGGCAGCGGCCAGGCGGAACCCAGGCGGCCACCCTGGCGCAATGGCGCCAAATATGTGGTCAAACCCGTCTTATCATCGATTTCCACATAGACGCCGCAGACCGTCGCTTCGCCCGTCGCCGGGGCAAAGCGGGCGCCGGGCATTTTCCGGGTAAAGCGGCGGATCGGTTCCGATTTTTCCATGCCGATCACCGAATCATAATCACCGCACATTCCCACATCGCTCATATATCCGGTGCCGCCGGGCAGGATCTGATGATCCGCCGTGGGCACATGCGTATGGGTGCCGAAGACACAGCTGACCTGACCGTCCAGATAATGACCAATGGCGGTCTTTTCCGACGTCGCCTCGGCATGCATGTCGACAAAGATGGCGTTCACGCTGCCGCCCAGGGTATGTGCCTTCAAGGCGCCGGCGGCGGCGGCGAAGGGATCATCCAGCGGGTCCATGAAAATCCGCCCCAACACCTGCACGATCAGAATGCGCCGCTCGCCCGGCACCTCGAACACACTGGCGCCGCGCCCCGGCGTGCCGCTGGGCAGGTTCAGAGGGCGGATCAGGCGCGGCTCGCCATCAATATGCGGGATAATCTCGCGGGCGTCCCAGGCGTGATTGCCCAGAACGATCACATCCGCGCCGGCGGCATAGACCTGATCGCAGATCTTTGGCGTGATGCCAAAGCCATTGGCGGCGTTCTCGCCATTGACGATGACGAAATCCAGATCCAGATCCCGGCGCAATTGCGGCAAGCTTTCAACCACCGCCGTGCGACCGGCCCGGCCAACCAAATCGCCTAGATAAAGCAGTTTCACTCAATTACTCCTTTACAGCCCCTTCCGAGGCTAGCGTGCAAATCGTTGCGCACCTTGTTCATTAACCAACCAGTCCAGGGGCTCGTCATGAGCATCATGAGGTAGCACCGACATCTGCTGCACCGCGAAACCCAAACCTACCGCTAATACGTCCGGCCTTGCCAGACGCAAGACCCGTAGCGTGCGGTCATAATAACCGCCACCATAGCCCAGGCGATAGCCCGCATCATTGTAGGCCAAAAACGGCGTGACCACGACATCGGGCTGCACTTCCGCCGCTGCCGCCAAAGGCTCGGAAACGCCAAAGGAACTGACCGCCATGGCATCGCCGGGTTGCCAGACACGAAAACACAGGGGCTGGCTGGCGCCCTGTACCACCGGCAGGGCGATCCGATGCCCGGCCTGAAGTAACGCCTGCAGGAGGGGCAGGCTGTCGAACTCGTCGCCCAAAGGCCAATAGGCGGACAGAGTTGATTTCGGCGAAAGATTGATGGCGTCCAGGAAGTGCGTCGCGCCTTGGTCGCCGGCATCGTTGCGAATCGACTGCGGAATGGCCGCGCGCCGGATCCGGGCCTGTTTCCGCGCTGCGGTTTTATCGTGAGCGGCCATGGACCTCTTGTCGCGCCCCTTGTCGCGCTATGAATTTAGGACGGACGGGACCGCCAAGCCGTCGAAATACCTTGCTCCGCTGTGGCCTGCTTACGCAGGTGGGCGCCGCAATGAAAGGACCACGATCCTAACAGAGGCAGCTCCCTTACTAACGGTATTGGCCCAGGGAACCGTTTTTCGCGAACCCGGCAGAACCCGCCCGAAGTACCTATTTAGGCGCTCTCCAGCCGCGCGGCAATGTCTTCGATGCGTTGGCTCAATTTCACCAGATCCAATTGCCCTCCAGGGCCGTCCGTCCCGGTACCATCTGTGCCATCCTTGCCGTCTTTCAGAGCTTCCAGCTCCTGGCTGGCCTCGGCCAGTTCATCGGCAACCAAAAGGGAGGCCATCAACAACAGGCGCGCTTCGCCGACCTGGCCGACGCTCTCCACCAGTCCATCAACCTGGCTGTTGATGTATTCAGCCAAGAAGGTCAGGTGCTCTTCCTCACCATCCTCACAGGCAATCAGGTAGTCCCGGCCATTGATCTGAATATTGACCTGCGCCATGTCCTTCGTCCGATTCTATTGGTCCGGCGCTATTCGTCTAGTAGCGCGTGCACGGAATTTATGGCGCCGTCCAGGCGGGCGGACACCGCATCCATCGCCTCTTGCAGGGCGGCGCCCTCGGCCCGCGCCGCCGCCAACTCTCCGGCCAGGTTGTCGCGCTCGGCCCGGGCCTCCGCCAACTGCGAATCGAGGCCCTTCAGCTCCTGGCGCAGACCGGCAATATCCCCGGCACCCGCGCCGCCGCGATCCACCACACGGCCCAGGGCCGTCTCCAGCCGCTGTACCGCTGCTTCCAGTCTTGCTTTCGCGCCAGCATCATCTGCCATTGTGGATTCCGTCTTGTTTGAAAAAGGCTTGCACCAGATCCTTCCGGCGCAGGGTAAAGCCGGCCCTGCCACCGCGTCAACCTGCCCGTGACCTGATGCGGCATAAGAGTTCGAATTGCCTGTGATTTGCCGCTTATTCCCGGTTGACCTTGTAAGGTGAGAGGCTATGTTGGCCGCCGACCCGGGATCAGTGGAAATCGTCCCGGCTTGCCCGTCCACCAGGCTTGTTAATCCGGCTATCAGATGCGGTTTTCAGAAGTCCAAATGCGCTGTTGTTGATCGGATGCAACCACAATCTCGAGATTCCATATGACACCGACCGATACCCCGAACAGTAACGTGGTAGCAGCAGAGACTGCGGGGCATGGCGAAATGGCGAATGCCATTCGCTTTTTAGCCGCCGATGCCGTTCAGGCCGCCAATTCGGGCCATCCGGGCATGCCCATGGGCGCCGCCGACATGGCCACCGTGTTGTTTTCCCGGTTTCTGAAATTTGATCCAGCCAAGCCGAACTGGCCTGACCGCGACCGCTTCGTGCTTTCCGCCGGGCACGGCTCCATGCTGCTTTACAGCGTCCTGCACCTGACCGGCTATGGCGATATGGACATGGGCCAGCTGCGCAATTTCCGTCAGCTGGGCAGCCGCACGGCGGGCCATCCTGAATTCGGTGCCGCCACGGGTATTGAAACCACCACCGGCCCGCTGGGCCAGGGCCTTGCCACCGCCGTTGGCATGGCCCTGGGCGAGCGCATGCTGGCCAGCCGCTTTGGCGATGCGCTGGTGGATCATTATACCTACGCCCTGGCCGGCGACGGCTGCCTGATGGAAGGGATCAGCCATGAAGCCGCGTCCCTGGCCGGGCATTTGCGCCTGGGCAAGCTGATCGTGCTGTTTGACGACAACGAAATCACGATTGATGGGGCGACCTCTCTCAGTGTCAGCGATGATCAATGCGCCCGTTTCCTCTCGTACGGCTGGGACGTGGCCCGTGTTGACGGCCATGACGCGGAGGCCCTTGCCGCCGCGATCGAAGCGGCGCGGCAAAGTGACCGGCCTTCGCTGATCGCGGCGCGCACCCAGATCGGCTGCGGCGCCCCGACCAAGGCGGGCACCTCGGGCGCTCATGGCGCCCCCCTTGGTGACGAGGAAATCGCCGGGGCGCGCAAGGCCATGGGCTGGCCCCATGCGCCGTTCGAGATACCGGACAATGTGGCCGCGGCTTGGCATGCGGTCGGCGCCCGCGGTGCGGCGACTTCCGCCGCCTGGGAAGAACGCCTGGACGCAATGGAACAAGATGACCGCGCCGCGTTCGATCGCGCAATGGCCGGTGATTTGCCGGCCAGCATCATCGGGGCGATGTCTGACTATCGGCGCAAGCTGGCCGAGGATAAACCACAGGTCGCCTCCCGGGCGGCATCTGGCCATGCCTTGGAAGTGATCAACGCCGAAGTTCCTGAAATGGTTGGTGGCTCCGCCGATCTGACCGGTTCCAACAACACCCTGACGGCGGACCTTGGTTTTGTCTCGTCGGACGATTTTTCCGGCCGCTACATTAATTACGGTGTGCGCGAGCATGCCATGGCCGCGGCCATGAATGGTCTGGCCCTGCATGGCGGCTTCATCCCCTATGGCGGCACCTTCATGGTGTTTTCCGATTATTGCCGGGGTGCGATGCGTCTTTCGGCCTTGATGGGCTGCCGGGCGGTTTATGTGTTGACCCACGATTCCATCGGCCTGGGCGAGGATGGGCCAACCCACCAGCCGGTCGAGCATATGGCCGCCTTGCGTGCCATGCCGAACCTCTATGTCTTTCGCCCGGCGGATGCCATGGAAACGGCGGAATGCTGGGAAATGGCCTTGGCGCAAAAGCAAAGCCCTTCGGCGATGATCTTGAGCCGGCAGGGCCTGCCGGCGCTGCGCCTGGAATATCAGGACGACAACGCCTGTGCCCGTGGCGCCTACGAATTGGTCGCGGCCGATGGCGAGGCGATGGTGAGCCTGTTGGCGACGGGTTCGGAAGTTTCCATCGCCGTGGCCGCGCGCAATAATCTGCAAAGCGCCGGTATCCCCGCACGGGTGGTTTCCATGCCGTGTTGGGAACTGTTCGAGGAACAGGACGAAGGCTATCGCCGGGAAACCCTGGGCCAAGGCACCGTGCGCATCGGTATCGAGGCAGCCATTTCCATGGGCTGGGACCGCTATGTGGGCGAGAATGGCGGCTTCATCGGCATGCCTGGCTTTGGCGCTTCGGCGCCGGCAAAAGATTTATACAAACATTTCGGCATTACGGCGGAAGCCGTGGTCGAAATGGCCAAGGAGAAATTAGCGGCTCAAAAAGGCTAGTGCTTTTGGGCTGACTGAGAACAAGCGATATTTTCATAGGAGAGCACGATGGTCGTTCGGGTAGGAATTAACGGTTTTGGCCGCATTGGCCGCTTGGTACTTCGCGCCATCGCGGAATCCGGGCGCAAGGATATTCGGGTGGTGGGCGTCAATGATCTGGGGCCCATCGAGACCAATGCGCATCTATTGCGTTATGACTCGGTGCACGGCGCTTTTCCCGGCAAGGTGAAAACCACCAAGACCGGCATGAACGTCAACGGCAATGCCATCAAGGTCACGGCGGAGCGTGATCCCGCCAACCTGCCGTGGGGCAAGTTGGACGTGGATGTGGCGCTGGAATGCACCGGTATTTTCACCGCCAAGGAAAAAGCCTCGGCCCATCTGACCGCCGGCGCCAAGAAAGTGTTGATTTCCGCCCCCTCGGGTGATGCGGACCTGACCGTTGTTTATGGCGTCAACCATAACAAACTGCGCAAGTCGCAAAAGGTCGTCTCCAACGCCTCCTGCACCACCAATTGCCTGGCCCCGGTCGCCTACGTGCTGAACCAAGCTGTGGGTATCGAGCATGGCTACATGACCACAATTCATTCCTTCACCGGCGATCAGCCGGTACTGGATACCCTGCATGGCGATCTGCGCCGGGCCCGCTCGGCGGTAATGTCCATGATCCCGACCTCTACCGGTGCGGCCAAGGCCGTCGGCCTGGTGCTGCCCGAATTGGCGGGTAAGCTGGATGGCACCTCGATCCGGGTGCCGACGCCGAATGTCTCGGTGGTGGATTTTAAATTCCGCAGTAAAAAGAAAACCACGGTCGAGGCGGTCAACGCAGCCATCGCCAAGGCCGCCGCCGGCAAGCTGAAAGGCGTGCTGGCGACTTCCGATGGCCCCACTGTGTCCATTGATTACAATCATAACCCGGCGTCATCGACCTTTGATCTGACCCAAACCCAGGTGATCGATGGCCGCTTCGTGCGTATCCTGACCTGGTATGACAACGAATGGGGCTTTTCCAACCGCATGAGCGATACCGCCGTCGCCATGGCCAAGCTCTAGAAAAATCCGCATGCGGACTTTGGATGATCTGGCCCGTGCTGATCAAATTGCCGGTTCTCGTGTGCTGGTGCGGGTTGATCTGAATGTGCCCATGCAGAACGGTCAGGTCAGTGACCTAACCCGGATCGAGCGGGCCGTCCCGACCCTTGCCGAACTGGCCGAGAAGGGTGCCAAGGTCATCGTGCTGTCCCATTTCGGCCGGCCCAAGGGGCAGGTGGTGCCTGATATGTCATTGGCGTCATTGACCGGGCCCTTGGATGCCGCGCTTGAACGACCCGTTGCATTCTCGGATATGCAAGGCGCGGCGGCGGCAGTGGCGCAGATGAAAAACGGCGAAGTGCTGTTGCTGGAGAACGTCCGTTTTGATGCGGGTGAGGAAGCCAACGATGGTGTCTTTGCCCAAAGTCTGGCGGAGCTGGGCGATATCTATGTCAACGACGCCTTTTCCTGCGCCCACCGGGCCCATGCCTCGACGGAAGCCATCGCGCATCTGCTGCCGGCGGCGGCGGGCCGGTCCATGCAAGCCGAACTGACCGCGTTGCAAGCGGCCCTGGCAAACCCCGAACGGCCCGTGGCGGCTCTGGTCGGCGGGGCCAAGGTCTCGTCCAAGTTGGCGGTGTTGGGGCATTTGCTGGACAAGGTGGACCAGCTGATTATCGGCGGCGGCATGGCGAATACTTTTCTGTTTGCCAAGGGCGTCAATGTCGGCGCCTCGCTGTGTGAAACGGATCTGGCGGATACGGCGCGCGGGATCATGGCCAAGGCCGCGCAAACCGGTTGCGAAATCGTGCTGCCGGTGGACGTGGTTCTGGCCAGAGAATTCAAGGCTGGCGCCGACAGCGCCACCGTTCCGGTCGACAAAGTGCCCGACGAAATGATGATCCTGGATGTGGGCCCGGCCAGTGTGCGGGATCTGACCCAGCGTTTACAGCACTGCCGGACCTTGCTGTGGAACGGCCCCATGGGGGCCTTTGAAATCGCGCCTTTTGATAGCGGCACCGTCAAGGTGGCCCAGGCGGCGGCGGCGCTTACCGTCGCCGGCAAGCTGGTATCGGTGGCGGGGGGCGGCGACACGGTGGCGGCACTCCGTCATGCCGGCGCGGCGGATGACTTCACCTATGTCTCCACTGCTGGCGGTGCTTTCCTGGAATGGCTGGAAGGCAAGGTCTTGCCCGGCATCAAAGCGCTGGAAGACTAACCTGCATTAGGACTATGACTGTGTCATGTCCGCGATCATTTTTCATCATGCCAAACAGGCCGACGATGCCATGGCCTTCGCCGCTGCGTCGCGGCGGCCCATTACATTGCTGACCGCGCCCGGCGCGGCGGCCTATGGCGGGCCGGGCTTCTATCTGGCCATGGTGGAATTGGCGCAGCAGAGCCACCCCAAAGCTGCGGTGCGGGCGATCCTGGATTGCGGCGACGATGGTGCCATGGCCCAAATGGCGCTGCAATTGGGTTGGCGCGGTGTTGTGTTGCGCGGCAAGGCGGCGGTCCGCGAAAAGGTCTGCCAGATCGCCGAAACATACGGCGCCGACGTCCTGGCCCGCCCGCCCAAGGCTGTTGATCCGGGCCCTGAACTGACCGATCTCAAGGAGTTCCTATCAACGCGGTTTGGTATAAGCTATTGATACCACATTGCGATGATAGGCACCCGTAAAGACGCCATCCGAAAGGTGACGTTCCGGTCGCCTCCGCGCACCCTCGGATGGCGTCGTGAAGGTTTGACGATACACCGTATCGCTGGCGCCTCCACTCCTACCCGAGGGTGCGCGGAGGCGATCTCTATGGGTGCCTATCATCGCAATGTGGTATGAGGTCTTCAGGAACCACGTTAGGCCCAGATGACATTAGGCAGGGATGAGGAGTTTCAAAATGACGAATTTGGACATCATCGCCAACGCCGCCCGCATGGTTGCCCCGGGCAAGGGAATTTTGGCGGCGGACGAAAGTACCGGTACCATAGAAAAGCGTTTGCATAGTATCGACGTCGTCTCGACCGAGGACAGCCGCCGCGACTATCGGGGCTTGCTGTTCACCACGCCGGGGGTGGGGGATCATATTTCCGGCGTTATTTTGTATGACGAGACATTGCGGCAAGCGGGCGCCGATGGGGTGCCGTTTTCCAAAGTGCTGTGGGACAACGGCATTCTGCCTGGCATCAAGGTTGATGCCGGCGCCAAGGAACTGGCCGGTTGTCCGGGAGAAAAAGTCACCGAGGGCTTGGATGGCCTGCGCGAGCGGCTGGCGGAATATGTTGAGTTGGGCGCCGCCTTTACCAAATGGCGTGCCGTCATCGACATCAGCGCCGATATTCCCAGCCGCGCCTGCTTGCAGGCCAACGCCCATGCCCTGGCCCGTTATGCCGCCCTCTCGCAAGAGGCCGGCCTGGTGCCGATCGTGGAACCGGAAGTGCTGATGGATGGCGGACACGACATTGAACGTTGCCGGGAGGTGACCGAGCTGGCCCTGGAACTGACGTTTAGGGAACTATTCAACCAGAATGTCGTGTTGGAAGGCATGGTGTTGAAGCCGAACATGGTGTTGGCGGGCAAGAAATGCGCGCGGCAGAATTCGGTCGATGATGTCGCGGCCATGACGGTCAAGGTGCTGCGCCGCCAAGTGCCGGCGGCGGTGCCCGGGATTGCCTTTCTATCCGGCGGGCAGTCGGAAGTGGAGGCCACGGCGCATCTGAATGCCATGAACAAGAACGCGGCGGATCTGCCTTGGCAGTTGAGTTTCTCCTATGGCCGGGCGTTGCAGGCATCCGCCTTGCAGGCCTGGCGGGGCGAGGCGGGTAATGTTCCCGCTGCCCAGGCGGCGTTGGCGCATCGGGCAAAAATGAACGGTCTGGCGCGTCGTGGCGGCTACCGGGTGGAAATGGAAAAGGATGCGGCTTGAATGAGTGGTAATGTTGATGGTGGCGATGATCCCTGCCGCCTGTATCTGATTACGCCCCCGGTTTTCGAGCCGGCGGTGTTCATTGAGGATCTGCGCGCGGCGCTGGGGGCGGGTGATGTCGCCTGTCTGCAATTGCGTCTGAAGGATGTGGACGATGATGTGGTGCGCCGGGCGGCGGCGGCATTGATGCCCCTGGCCCAGGAACATGATGTCGCCTTCCTGATCAACGACCGTCCCGACCTGGCGGCGGAACTGGGTGCCGACGGCACCCATGTGGGACAGGAAGATACGCCCTATGCCAAGGCGCGGAGCATTCTGGGGGCTGATCATATCGTCGGCGTCACCTGCCACGCATCGCGGCATCTGGCCATGGCGGCGGCGGAGGCCGGCGCCGACTACGTTGCCTTCGGCGCCTTCTTCCCCACCGATACCAAGCAGGCCAAGGCGGCGGCCGATATCGAGATCTTGGATTGGTGGTCGAAGTTGTTCGAAATCCCCTGTGTCGCCATCGGCGGCATCACGGTGGAAAACTGCCCGCCCCTGGTCGCGGCGGGGGCTGATTTCCTCTCCGTTGTCGCCGGCGTATGGAGCTATCCCGACGGGCCGGCGGCGGCCGTGCGGGACTTTAATAAAGCTATTGGAGATGCATCATGAGCGCGCCGGGCCAACCGCAGTCGAAAGTGGCGTTGACCTTGATCGAGGCCGGCCTGACCGTCGCCGGTGTCATCGCCGCCATCACGCCGCTGCTGTTGTGGGCCTCATGGTCGAAATTTGTCTTTTATCTGGTGCTGTCGGCAGGGTGCGGCGCGTTCCTGGTATTTATTGGCTTGGCCCATGTGCGCGGGTTGCTGCTGGGGGACCGTCTGCCGGGCAACGATGTTCTGGGCCTGAAAGGCGTGCGCCAACGCATGGCCGATTGGGATCGACTGCAGGAAGCCGACCCCGTCGTGCAGCGCAAGCAGCGCGAAATCAAGGGCGATGCCGGGCGTGAGTTCGGCTTTATGATGCGGGTTACGACAGGGCTGATCGTGGCCGTCGCCGTGGTTTTTCTGGCCGTCTACGCCGGTTTCGAATTCACTTACGGCTAGCCGTCAGGCGGTTTGGCCACGCATGATCGTGCGCCGTTGCGACAGGGTGTTTCGGCCACGGCGGATGGTGATGCGCATGGCCCGCTCGGCCGCGCGGCGGTTGCGTTGGCGGATGCCGTCGAACACATCGTAATGGGATTCCAAACTTTCCCGCAAAGGAATGCGGGCCTGCTTTTGCAGACCAAAACTCAAACCCAACACCGTGCCGATGATACCCGCCAGGCGCTGAACCAGCTGATTATGTGAGGCGTTGAGCACGGCGAGGTGAAAATCCACATCCGCCACATAAAACGCCTCGTAATCATCGACCGCCATCTCCATGCGCAGATACGCCGCCTCGATCCGGGTTAGATCATCTGACGTGGCGCGGTCGGCGGCCAGCCTGGCGGCAGCCGGCTCGATCAACTCCCGCAGCTCCACCAGATCGGCGGTAAACGATTCGGTGATGCTTTCCGGTGTATGCCAGGACAGCACGTCTACATCCAGCAAATCCCAATCGCCCCGCGAGCGTACGCGCGTGCCAGCCCGTTGCCGCGATTCGATCAGGCCCTTGGAAGAGAGCACCTTCAGCGCCTCCCGCAAGGCCGTGCGCGAGGCCTGGAAGCGGGCCATGAGCTCCTGATCACCTGGCAGTCTTTCACCCTCGTGCAGGACGCCGGTGACGATTTCCGTGCCGATGGCATGCACGATGGTGCCGTGAATGCCGCTGCGTCGATACAGCGCCGGGGCCAAGGTCATGCCCGCCAAATTATTCGCCGCCAAAACAAATCTCCCTTTGCGAGAATCGCTGAAACTTCGTGATTTGGAAACTATGCGAAACACAGCTCAGGGGCAAATAAAATATGATTTATGATCAAAAAATACGATAAATAGGATAAATTAATCGACGTTTAAACGGATACTATTTTTGAAATGTCGCTGCGGCCGGCATCGCGAAGCAGAAAAACTGCCAAAAATTCCACAGCCCGTGACGGCGCGCTCAGAATTTTGCCCCAAGAGGCGTGGCAATAAGCCACATTTGAAAAAGTTTAAAATAAATTAAAAATCCTATTTCTTTTTTTTAAAAATAGGATATTATTTCCAAATAAGCGCCTAACGATCTCTATCGCGCGTTAAGCGCTAATTGATGTTTTAGGAACCGGGCCCGCCGATGCGGGCGCAGATGAGGACGACAACCTGGGAGGTTTAACTATGTCTTCGAAAATTACCCGTCGCAGTATGTTAAGAGGTACCGCTCTGGCAACAGCCGGTGTGGCAGGTGGGGGCGCCGCATTCCTTGGCCCGTGGAAGCATAACCGGGTCTATGCTGCTGGCACGGACAAGCCGATCAAGATCGGTCTGACCCACGATGCCTCCGGTCAGTTCGCCAACTCGGGCCAAGCGGAAAAGCGCGGCACCATCATGGCAATCGAAGAGGCCAACGCCAAAGGCGGCGTGCTGGGCCGCAAGGTCGAATATGTCTGGATGGACACCGAGACCACGCCGCAGACCGGTACCCGCGTGGCGGAACGTCTGATCACCCGCGAGAACGTGCATTTCATGGTTGGCGCCATCCAGTCCGGCACCGCCAACGCCATCAGCCAGGTAGCCCAGAAGTATGGTTGCGTTTACTTCAACACCAATTCATCTTCGCCCACCGAGTCCGGCAAGAACTGCCATCGGGTGAAATTTGTCTGGGACGGCAGTGGCGAGAACTTCTCCCGCGCCGCCGCCAAGAACGCCATCGACGCCTTCGGCAAGAAATGGATGTTCCTCTACAACGACTACGTCTGGGGCCAGAACACCAACAAGGCCACCAAGACGGTCGCCACGAAATATGGCGCCTCCACCGTTGACGAAGTGGCCATTCCGGTCGGCACCCGTGATTTCTCGGCTATTCTGCTGAAAATCCAGCAGCAAAAGCCTGATGTGGTCGCCGCCGCCGTCGGTGGCGATGACTTCAAAGTGATGCGCAAGCAGGTCTCCGACATGGGCCTGGATAACAAGCCGGCGTGGTTGAACAACCAACAAGACTGGCCCGATGTTTATGGCCTGGGCGCAGAAGCCGCCTTTGGCGTGTTTGGCACCACCTGGTATCACCTGTTGGACCTGCCGGGCGTCAAGGAATTCGTCGCCCGCTATCAAGCCCGCTATCCGACAACACGGATCGCGGTGCCCGGCAACGTCACCTACAACGGCTATGTCGCCATGCGGGAATTGCTCCGCGTGGTCGAGGAAACCGGTGGCACGGACAACACCAAGATCATCAAGGCCCTGGAAGGCCGCCAGATGTCCGCCGCCGACCGGATGCAGACACATGGCGCGGTGATCGACCCGAACTCTCACCATGTGCAACAGACCGTCTATCTTGCCCGCGGCAACAAGAATCCCAAGGACAAGACCGATTACTTCGAAATCCTCACGGCCGCCGATCCCGAATCGGTCCGCGCCAGTGCGGACGCGGTCTGCAAGCTGGAATCGTTCGCTGATACGCCCAGCTACGATCAAGGCTGATTAAAACCGGGCGGGGTCGTCTTTCATACGGCGGCCCCGCACCCTTCCATCGTCATTGCCGGGTTTGACCTGGCAATCCATGGCAACGCCGGGTCAGTTGCCGCCGCCGTGACCAGTGGATGCCCGGATCAAGTCCGGGCATGACGGAGGAGCTGCATTTGGTGGCTGTGTGAGCGGATGATGAACCATGGTTGATTTCCTTCTCAATCTATTGCCGCACCTGCTGAACGGCGTTGCCCTGGGCCTGCTGTTTGCCCTGCTGTCACTGGGTTTCATGCTGATCATCGGGGTGATGGAAGTTATCAACCTCGCCCACGGCTCGTTGTTTGCCCTGGGCGCCTATTTCGCCGTCATGTTGATGGGCCAGGACGGCGGCATACCCCTCGCCTTCATGCAGTCCTATTACGAGCTGCCCGCCGTGCCCCGCTATATCATCGCCCTGATCGTGGCGCCGGCCCTGGTCGCCGTCGTCGGCATGGGGTTGGAAATTTGTTTGCGCCGAACCTACGGCAAGGATCCGCTTTATGGTCTGCTGCTGACCTTCGGCGCTGCCCTGGTGCTGGAGGAAGTCATTCGCGAGATCTGGGGCCCGGCGGAATACTTCCTGCCCCTGCCCAAGGCGATCCGGGGCGGCTTCTTCTTCGGCGACATGATCTATTCAAACTACCGTATTTTCGCAGCCGTCTTCGCCATGGCGATGATCGGCCTGCTGTGGGCTTTCCTGAACCGCACGCCGTATGGCGCGGTGATCAAGGCCGGCGCCCATGACAGCGAGATGGTGCGCGTCCTGGGCTATAACCTCTCGCGCCTACGGCTCTATGTCTTTGCATTCGGTGCCGCGCTGGCCGCCATCGCCGGCATCATCATGGCGCCGATCTGGGGCGTGCGCCCGCATGTGGGCGTGGATGCGGTGATACCTGCGTTTGTGGTCATCGTACTGGGCGGCGTGGGCAGTTTTTGGGGCGCGGTCAGCGCCGGGCTGCTGGTCGGCATGGTGGTGGCGTTAACAGCCGCCTTCCTGACGGAATGGTCCTTGTTGTCCATGTATCTGCTGCTGTTGGTGGTGGTGACTTTCCGCTCCCGCGGTTTCGCCGGCAAAGCCAGCGCGTTGGAGGCCTAGACCATGAACTCCAAAAGCATTCGTAACTTGTTCACGGCACCCATGCTCGTCTCGTTCCTGGTGTTCGGCACCATGCCGTTCTGGATTGATGCCATCGGATTGTACCAATACCTTGGATTGGAGGTAATGATCTGGGTGATTTTCGCCCTGGCCGTCAACCTGCTGCTGGGCTACACGGGCCTGCCGTCGTTTGGCCATGGCGCCTTTTTGGGCATCGGCGCCTACGCCTTCGGCCTGACCCAGTTCAATATTGCCGCCAATTTATGGGTCAGCCTGTTCGGTGCCGTGGCGGCGACCGCCGTACTGGGTGGCCTGGTGGCGGCGTTTATCTCCCATCGCCGGGGCATCTACTTTGCCCTGATGACCATTGCCTGCGCGCAGATATTCTTCTTTATCGCCTCGAAATGGACCGACGTGACCGGGGGCGAGGACGGTTTGTTGAATATCCAGCGCCTGCCCCTGGATCTGGGCCTGGCCGAGATCTCCATCAAATCGAATTTCAATCTCTATTATCTCTGCTTCGCCGCCTATGTGATTATCGTGGTCGGTATGTGGCGCCTGGTGAATTCGCCCTTTGGCAAGATCATCACCGCCATCAAGCAGAACGACAGCCGGGTGGCCTTTCTGGGCTATAACGTCTGGCTCTATAAATGGATCATCTTCACGCTTTCCTGCGCCATATCCGGGTTGGCGGGCGCCCTGTTCGCCATGGCCCAGGAAGGCGCCTACATCAACATCATGAGCCTGCAATGGTCCGGCATCGTGATCCTGATCGTCTTGATCGGCGGCGGTTTCATCAGTTTCTGGGGCCCGGTCCTGGGCGTGATCTTCTACTTTCTGGCCCGCGATATCCTGGGCGCCTACACCGAGGCCTGGCTGCTTTGGTTCGGCCTGATCTTCATGCTCATGGTGATGTTCAAGCCCGAGGGCCTTGCCGGCATCTGGCAGGACGCCCAGTTGATGTTCGGCCGGCGCAAGGAAGCGCCGCAAGCCTGTCCCGAGCCAAATCATGCAGGGGGAGACTGACATGGCCCTATTCGAAGCACGGCATCTGCACAAACGCTTCGCCGATCAGGTGGTCCTGGAAGACATCACCCTGTCGTTCGAGGAGAACCAGATCTCGGGCATCATGGGGCCCAACGGCGCGGGCAAGACCACTTGTTTCAACGTGCTGACCGGGCGCTATCGGCCGGACCGGGGCACGGTATTTTTCGACGGCAAGGACATCACCGGCCTGCCGCCGCGCAAGATTGCCCGGCACGGTATCGCACGCTCGTTCCAGATGATGAATTTGTTCGATGAATATACGGCGCTGGAAAATATCGTGCTCGCCCTGCCGGAAGTTAGCGCCAGGGGCTTTTCCATGACCCATAATCTGGCCCACGATGTCGATGCCCAGGATCGCGGCGCGGCGGTGCTTGCCCGCATCGGCCTGGGGGGCCGGGAGCACACCCCGGCCTCGGACCTGTCATATGGACAGCGCCGGGCCTTGGAAATCGGCATTGCCCTGGCGGCGGAACCGCGCATGTTGTTCCTGGACGAGCCTACATCGGGTTTGGGCACCGACGCCACGGCAACCCTGGCAACGCTGATCCAGGAGATCCGCAAATCGGTTACCATCGTCATCATCGAACATGACATGAAGTTCCTGTTTGATCTGGCCGACCGCATCGCGGTGATCCATTGGGGCCAGGTCATCGCCCAGGGCACGCCCGAGACATTGCGCGAGAACGAATGGGTCCGTACCTCGAACCTGGGAGCCTTGGCGTGATGCTGCAAATCAACAATATCGAGACGTTTTATGGCGAGACCCAGGCTCTGTTCGGGGTCTCCCTGGACATAGCGCCCGGCGAAGTGGTCAGCCTGTTGGGTCCCAACGGCGCCGGCAAGACCACAACCCTGCGCTCCATTCTGGGCCTGACGCCCGCTAAAACCGGCGCCATAAATTTCGACGGCAAGGCCATCACCGGGGCGCAATCGCATACCATCGCCCGTGCCGGGATCGGTTGGGTGCCTGATGACCGGCGTATTTTCCCTACCCTGACTGTGGCCCGCAACCTGGCCATTGGGCGTAAGAAGACGCGTTTTCGCAGTTGGTCGGTGAAGGAGATGTTCGAGATTTTCACGGCATTGGAACATTTGATGAGCCGCGAATGCGAAAATCTTTCAGGTGGCGAGATGCAGATGGTTTCCATCTCCCGCGCCTTGTTGGGTTCGCCGGGACTGGTCCTGATGGACGAGCCGTCCCAAGGCCTGGCGCCGAAAATCGTGCAAGATGTGATGAAAACCGTGAGCCGCCTGAAATCGGAAGGTATCGCGGTGCTGTTGGTGGAGCAGAACGCACAAAGCGCCCTGGCGGTCAGCGACCGGGCTTATGTCATGGATCATGGCAAGGTTGTGCACCAGGGTCCGGCGGCGGAGCTGCTGGAAGACGCGCCCATGCGTGAACGCCTGTTGGGAGTTTGAGCCATGACCGAAACACCACTTTTGCACGTCGATCAGGTCCACAAGACCTATACCCAAGGTGTCCTGAACAAACGCGTCACCTTTGATCTGCAGGCGGACTTCACAATTGAAAAGCCGGGCATCGTCGGTGTCATGGGTCCCAACGGATCCGGCAAGACGACGTTGTTCGAGCTGATTACCGGCTCCAACAATCCGACCTCGGGGCAAGTTAGGGTTTGCGGCCAGGACATTCACCAGGTCCGCTCGGACCAGCGGGACCGCCTGGCGATCCACTATCATCAATCCTACCAGGTGCGTCATTTCCGCAAGCGGCGGCCGAATTTCATGCTGCAGCCATCCAGTACTGATTACCCAAAGGTGCATCTGTTCGACGAACCGCAGTTCAACACGCAAGATGGCTACATTGGCTTCATGCTGGATTTCTTTCGCCGTTTGCGCGAAGAGAGCCGGCTGGTGGTGCTGTGCGTACATCCCAACGAGCCATTCCATTTACGGATCATGCAAGAGATCTGCGAGAGCTTCATATTTGTACAAAAAGGCCGCCTGACCCAGGCGCCGGATTTCAACACTCTGCTGCAAAACCCTGATGTCACCGCCTATCTGGGCGAATTGGTCGGCAGCCAGGCGGCATAAGGAAGGCACAATGGATCAAATCACCCCAAAAGAGAACTTTGCGACGGCCCTGGACGGCCTGTTCCGCGTGGACGGCAAGGTGGCTTGGCTGCCTGGCGGTTATGGCGGCATCGGCGAGGCTATCGCCTGGGGCCTGGCCATGCACGGGGCCGAAGTGGTTATTTCGGGCCGTGACGGCGATAAGGCCGAGACCCTGGCGCAAGCCATTCGCGATGCCGGCTTTAAGGCGCATGGCATGGAGGTGGATGTAACGTCCGTATCCGATATTCGTGATTGCGCGGATGGCATCGTGCTTAATCACGGCGCCATAGACATACTGATGAACTGTGTCGGAATCCAGCGGGAGGAACCCTTGCTGGAGGTCACCGAGGAAGCTTTCGACGAGGTCTATCAGGTCAATCTGAAGGCGGCGATGTTCCTGGCCCAGGCGGCGGCACGGCATCAGGTCGCCTCGGCCAGCGGTTGGGGCAAACAGGTTCATCTGTTGTCCGTCCGCTCACAACTGGGATTGCGGGACCGTGGTTATTCCGCCTACTGCGCCACCAAGGGCGGCATGGTCATGCTGATCAAACAGCACGCCATGGAATTGGCCCCCAAGGGCATTACCGTCAACGGCGTGGCACCGACGTTTGTCTATACGGAAATGATCCGCCATGTCATGGAGAATGACGAATTTCGCCAAGGCTTGCTGGATCGCATCCCGCTGGGCCGTATCGCCGACCCGAAGGACGTGGTAGGACCGGCCTTGAGCTTCTCCACCCCCGCCTCGGACTTTGTGACCGGGCAAATCATCTATGTCGACGGCGGCATCACCGCTTCCCAATAAACCACCTCATAAACACAGGCGGAACGTATTATGACGCGCAAAAAACCCGACGAATTACGCAGCCACCGTTGGTTCGGCGTTGACGATCTGCGCGCCTTCGGCCATCGCTCCCGCGCCAAACAGATGGGCTACAGCACGTCGGATTTCGCGGGCAAGCCGGTGATCGCCATCATCAACACCTGGTCCGACCTGAACGCCTGCCATATGCATCTGCGCCAACGGGCCGAGGAAGTGAAGCGCGGCGTTTGGCAAGCAGGCGGCTTTCCGGTCGAGCTGCCGGCGATGTCCCTGGCCGAACCCATCGTCAAACCGACCACCATGCTGTACCGCAACTTTCTGGCCATGGAAGTGGAGGAACTGATCCGCAGCCATCCCATTGACGGCGTCGTCCTGATGGGCGGCTGTGACAAGACCACGCCGGCCCTGTTGATGGCGGCGACGTCCATGGATCTGCCGACGATCTTTTTCCCCGCCGGGCCGGCGCTGCGCGGCAACTGGGCCGGCAACACCCTGGGCACGGGCAGTGATGCTTGGAAGTTTTGGGCCGAGCGCCGGGCGGGTCGTTTGGACGCCAAGGACTGGGACGCCATTGAAAGCGGTATTTCGCGCTCTCCCGGCACCTGCATGACCATGGGCACCGCATCGACCATGACCGCCATCGCCGAGGCCCTGGGTCTGATCCTGCCGGGCGGCAGTTCCATTCCCGCCGCCGATAGCAGCCATGCCCGTCTGGCATCGGAAAGCGGCCGGCGCATTGTCGAAATGACCTGGGAAGACGAAAAGATTTCCGACTTCCTGGACGAACGCGCCTTCCGCAATGCCATGCGTCTGGCCATGGCCTATGGCGGCTCCACCAATGCCGCCGTGCACATTCTTGCCATGGCGGGCCGGGCCAAGGTCGATATCAAGCTGGATGATCTCGATGCCGTGGCCCGCGAGGTGCCGTTGCTGGCCAATGTGCGGCCATCGGGCAAGTATCTGATGGAAGATTTTTATTATGCCGGCGGTATCCGGGCCCTGATGGCGCGGCTATCGCATCTGTTGGAGCTCGACGCACCCACGGTCAGCGGCAAGTCCCTGGGCGAGAATATCGCCGGCGCCGAGGTCTATGATGACGATGTCATCCGGCCTTTGGACAATCCTGTTTCCGATCAACAGACCATGGCGATCCTGCGGGGCAATCTAGCCCCCACCGGCGCGGTGCTAAAGCCGATCGCGGCGGACCCCAAGCTGTTGAACCATACCGGTCCGGCGCTGGTTTTTGATGATTACAATGACATGGCCGCCCGCATCGACAGCGACGATCTGGACGTGACGGCGGACAGCGTGTTGATCCTGCGCAATTCCGGCCCCCAGGGCGGTCCCGGCATGCCGGAATGGGGCATGCTGCCGATCCCGAAAAAGCTGTTGCAACAGGGCGTCAACGACATGGTGCGCCTGTCCGATGCCCGCATGAGCGGCACCTCGTACGGTACCTGTGTGCTGCATGTCTCGCCCGAATCCTTTGTTGGCGGCCCTCTGGCGTTCGTTCAGACCGGCGACATGATCAAACTGGATGTTCCCGCCCGGCGTCTGGATCTAATGATCGACGATGCCGAGTTTGAGAAACGCAAGGCCGCCTGGACCGCGCCAGCACCCCGTTATAGCCGTGGCTTCGGTGCGATCTATGCCCAGCACGTCACGCAAGCGGACCAAGGCTGTGACTTCGAGATCCTACGCGACGGCGAAGCCGTGCCCGAGCCCGAGATCCATTGACAGGCCGCTTGATCTAGGCCGCAATAGGGCATGGATCAGGCCAAATCATCAGAACCGCTCGACCGTGCCCGGCAGTTGGCGGCTGCGCTGACGGCTGCCGCCGACGAGATCGAGCGGACCCGGCGTATACCCGAGCCGCTGTTAAGCCAGCTGCACGAGGCGCGGCTGTTCCGCATGCTTTTGCAACGGGAGCTTGGCGGCGACGAAGTTCATCCCTGCGACTTTCTCCTCACCATGGAGGAGCTGGCCCGGCATGACGCTTCCGTTGCCTGGAATATATTCGTTGGCAACTCCACCGTGTTGATCACGCCTTTTATCGATGTGGAGGCTGCGCGGGAGATTTTTTCCGACCCCCGAACCGTGGTCGCCTGGGGGCCGCCCCACGGCGGCACGGCGGATGCGGTGGACGGCGGCTATCGGGTCAGCGGCAGGTGGGAATTCGCCTCCGGCTGCCGCCAGGCCAACTGGATGGGCGTGCATTGCCGCATCAAGGAAGCCAATGGCAGCCTGCGCCTGAACCATTTGGGCAAGCCTACGTTGCGGACCTTGCTGTTTCCCATCGAACAAGCCGAACTGCACGATGTCTGGGACACCATCGGTCTGCGCGGTACAGGCTCGGACAGCTACAGCATCGATGATCTGTTTGTGTCGGAGGCCTATTCCGGTACCCGTGATGATCAGACCTTGCGGCGCAAAAGCGGGCCGTTGTACGCCTTCCCGCAGCAGCAGCTCTATGCTGTTGGCGTGGCCGGTGCCGCCCTTGGTATCGCGCGGGCCATGCTGTCCGCCTTCGCCGAGCTGGCCGCCGAGAAGACCCCACGCGGCCTGTCGCGTCTGGCTGATACGGCAACGGTGCAAGCGGATTTCGCCAAGGCCGAGGCCACATTGAGTGCGGCACGGGCCTATCTGTTGCAAAGCCTGTCAGAGGTTTACGCGGGTGCCGGCGAGACCGGGGCCATCACGACGCCGGAACGGCTCCGCGTGCGCCTGGCCGCGACCCACCTTATTCATGGCGCCATCGAAGTCGCCGACTGGGTTTACAAGGCGGCGGGCGTCAGTGCGATTTTTCCCGGCACGCCGTTCGAGCGCCGCTTCCGCGATATGCATACGCTGTCGCAACAGATCCAATCGCGCGGCTCCCACTACGAGGCCGCCGGGCAGGTATTGTTGGGCCTGCCGCCGAAGAATTATTTTTAGATGAGCCCGTCTTAGATGAGCCGGGTGATTATCTCACCAACCTGGCGTGACAATTTTGTTGGTTTGCTGTTGGTATTGTTGGGCGGTTTGTTCATCACCACCCTGACCTGGATCGTGCGCAGCGTAGCTGATGACGTGCACCCGTTGCAGGCGGCTTTCATGCGCTATGGCTTTGGCACTCTGCTGCTGCTGCCATTGGTCGTGAGGTTCGAAAAAACGGATTTTGATCCAAAGCTGCTGGGCGGGCACTTTTTGCGCGGTATCGTTCATGCCATCAGCGTGCTGCTGTGGTTTTATGCGGTCACGCTGATGACCCTGGCGGATCTGACCGCGCTAAGCTTCACCGCACCCGTCTTTGTCACCATCGGGGCGTTTCTGTTTCTGGGTGAACGCTTCAGCTACCGCCGCCTCGCGGGTATTATCATCGCGTTTTTGGGCGCCGTGGTGATATTGCGCCCTGGTATCGAGATCATTTCATTGGGCGCCATCGCGATCCTGATATCCTCGCCATTTCAAGCCGTTTCCACCCTGATGGCCAAGCATTTGGCGCGGCATACATCGATCTATGCCATGGTCTTTTATCTCTCCCTGTTCGTCACCATGATCAGTTCCATCCCGACATTGTTTGTCTGGAACAATCCCTCCCTGCATACTATTGGCTTGACCTTTGGCGCCGGCGTGATGGCGACGGCGGCGCATTTTTGCTGGAGTAGATCATTTCAGATTGCTGAATTGTCGTTTACCCAGCCTGGCTTTTACTTCACCCTGATCTGGGCCGTCGCCATCGGCTATTTCGCCTATGATGAATGGCCCGACATCTGGTCAGGCCTGGGCGCGGCGATTATCATCGGTGCCACGGCCTATATCGCCGCGCGGGAGCGCCGCGCCGCCGGCCCGGTGAGAGTGGCGCCGAGAATTGAGGGAGAACAGAGATGAGCCTGCCCCTGGTAGTGGCGATCACAGGTGCCAGCGGCATCGCCTATGGCATCGAAATCCTGCGCGCCCTGCGCAAATTATCGGTACCGACGCACCTTGTGGTCAGCGAGGCTGCGGTGCAGACCCTGAAGTACGAGAGCGATCTTTCCCTGGCCGATCTGCGCGCCTTGGCCGACGTGGTTCATTCCAACAAGGATATCGCGGCCTCGATCTCGTCCGGCTCGTTCCTCACCCGCGGCATGATCGTCGCGCCCTGTTCCATCAAGACGTTGTCAGCGATCGCCAATTCCTACGATGCGGATCTGGTGGCCCGCGCCGCCGACGTCACCCTGAAGGAACGCCGGCCCCTGGTCCTGATGGTGCGCGAGACGCCCTTGCATAAAGGCCATCTGGACCTGATGGTCCGCGCCGCTGACTACGGCGCCATCATCATGCCGCCCATGCCGGCCTTTTATCACAAGCCCGAAACCATCCAGGACATCGTCGACCAAGGCGTCGGCCGCGCCCTGGATCAGCTCGGCATCACCCACGCCCTGTTCCCGCGCTGGGATGATGACCAAGGCTGACGGCGAGCCAAAACTAATAAAGTTCCGAATGACTGCCCAGCCTCGCCAGCCGTAGTTCATCATCCGTAATTTTATAAATGAGCAACCAGTCTGGCGCGATGTGGCATTCGCGATGGTCGCGCCAATTTCCCGTCAAGCCATGATCCCTAAACGCTGTTTCAAGCGTGCGCCGATGTTGCAACTCGGTAATAGCCTGGCCCAGCTTGCCAATGTCGCGGCCTTGTCTGCTGGCCTTCTTCAAGTCCCTTTTAAATTGCTTTGAAACTTTGAGGACGAGCATCTTATACGTCCAGATCTCTCCTCAGTTCGTCAAAACCACCATATTCCGACAAATTTTCGCCGCTCTTCGTTTCATTCATGGCCGCGACAGTGTCGCCATTGGGCCGCGCCGCCGAAGGGCGGAAAGGCAAGCCCCCGACGTTTACGCTTTGTTGCAGAAACAGACGAATGGCATCAGAGGTTTTTAGGCCCATCGCACGAAAAACCCTTTCCGCGTCCCGTTTCAGCTCTGGCGATACTCTTGATTGCACCGTATCGTTCATTATCCAAATCCTCGCTTTGCAAAGAAGCGATTGCACTATGCATCACAACAGTGCAATTGTCAGTCATAGTATTGACAAAAGCTGCTTTTTGCAAACAAATGGATAGTATCGTTGGGAGCTAGAAAGCATGCCGTACAATTCCGTCTTCAGCGCTGATCTGTTTGCCGGTCAGACCATTATTGTCACCGGCGGGGGCAGCGGCATTGGCCGTTGCATCGCCCATGAACTGGCCCATCTGGGCGCCAATGTGGTGATTACCGGGCGCAAAAGAGAAAAGCTGGAAGCGGTCGCCGCCGAGATTATCGAGGATGGCGGCAAGGCTGATTGTTTCGCCTTCGACATTCGGGAAGAAGATGCGGTGTCTGGCAACATCGCGCAAATTCTGGCCAGGCATGGCCCGGTCAGCGGCCTTGTCAACAACGCGGGCGGGCAGTTTCTGGCCAAATTGGAAGATATCTCGCAAAAAGGCTGGGAGACCGTGGTCCGCACCAATCTGACCGGCGGTTTCCTGATGAGCCGGGAACTTCTGAACCAGAGCATGAAGAGTACCGGCGGCGCCATCGTCAATATTACCGCCGATCATGAGCGTTCCATGCCCGGCCTGGGCCATTCCGGCGCGGCCCGGGCGGGGACCGAGAATTTCACCAAGACAGCGGCCCTGGAATGGGCCCATTATGGCGTCCGGGTCAACGCGGTGGCGCCGGGTTATATCGCCACCTCGGGCCTGAAGCAATATCCGCTGGCGCACAAGAAACGCATTCTGCGGCGCAAGAATTTCATCCCCTCCCGGCGTCTGTCGACCGAGGCGGAGGTCTCGGCGGCGGTGGTGTTCCTGCTATCGCCAGGGGCCAGTTTTATTTCCGGCGAGAGCATCGGCGTCAACGGGGCCGTCGCCACCATGACTGCCGAATATGCCATGGCGCCCGAGAACGCGCCCACGGCGGATGACCGTTATCCCTACTACGATGGCTTCCACAGATCCGAAAAACTCGACTTCCTGGCCGATGGGTTTGAGTTCGACGAGGATGAGTGACGTGACATAGGCCCTATCCCATCCAACCATTATTCCACGGGGCTGGCCGGGCCAGCCATATTGGTGGTAGTTTTAGGGGCGGATATCCAGGCAGGGGATGGATTCTGAAATGTGGCGCATTGTGCTCGCGAGCCTAGTAGTGGGGTTTTCAACGTTGACCGCGGACGCGGCCGAACTGCGTGGCACGGTCAGCAACGAACAAGGTGCCGTGGAGAACGCAGTTATTTACGCCATACCGCTGGGCAGCCCGCCGGCGGCAAGCGCCGGGGAGGCGATCATCGACCAGGTCGACAAGCTTTATACGCCATTCGTCTCCGCCCTGCGGGCCGGAACCACCGTGAAATTCCCCAACAAGGACAACATCAAGCATCACCTCTATTCGGTGTCCAAGGCCAAGTCATTCGAACGCCCGCTCTATACGGGCCAAAAAGCGGCGCCGGTGGTGTTCGACAAGCAAGGCGAAGTGACACTGGGATGTAATATTCACGATTGGATGATCGCACATATACTGGTTCTGGATACGCCATATACCAAGGTCACCGACAAGACCGGGCAGGCGGTTATTTCAGACATGCCGGCGGGCACCTATGCGGTGCGGGTTTGGCATCCCGGCATGAAGGGGAAGAAAAAAGCGGCGAAAAACCCGCGCACGGTAACCTTGGCCGCGGCCGCCGTCGAAATCGACTTCAAAATCCGCCTGCGGCCGAAAAGTAGATGGTGGCGCGAGAAGCCGGCGGACGCCGATAAGAACTATGCCGATGACGAGCGGAACAGCACCGGTAACTGAACCTTGTTTCGCTTCCACAGTTTCCGCACCCGCCTTACGGTATTTTTTGTCGGCCTGTTGCTGGCCGTCCAGGGCGCCGCGTTCGTCATCGTCGATCTGGCCAACAGTCACTATGCCCGGCAGCAAATCAATGCCGAGTTGGAGGTTGACGCCCGCGTCTTCGGCCGTTTGCTAGCCGGCCGCACGGCCGAGATGATCCAGGCGGCGCGGCTGTTGTCGGGGGACTTCGGCTTCAAGACGGCCTATGCCAGCGGCGATCAGGGCACGCTGTTGTCGGCGCTGCAAAATCACCGGAGCCGCATTAAGGCTGATACCATGGTGCTTTTGTCGCTGGACGAGGAGGTGACCGCCTCCACCCTGGAGCGCCGGGCCGAAGCGGCGCCAATGGATTTTTCCGCCATTCTCGAGGCCGCCGATGATAGCGATGAGGGCGAGGCGGCCTTGGTCATGATGCTTGATGGCCGGCCATACCTGATGGTCTTGGTGCCGTTACTGGCGCCTTTGCCGGTGGCCTGGATCGGCATCGGCTTCGTACTTGACGAGCAATTTGTGAGCAGCCTCAAGGAATTGACGCTGGCGCATGTATCGTTATTGCGCCGGGTCGATAAGGCTTGGCGCATCGAGGCCTCAACCTTGCGTGAGCCGGACACGTTGGCGGCGGCACTAGCGCGTGTGACGCGGCCGCGCCAGAGCTTCGTGCTGGAAATGGCCGGCCAAGACAACGTTACCCTGATGCAACCCGTCGCCGCCGATGGTGTTCTGCAGGCTGTTTTACAGCGCCCGCTGGCCGCCGCGCTGGCGCCCTACCAGCGCCTCAGACTGGCGTTGTTATTGCTGACGGCCGTGGCCTTCGTGGCCTCGTTGTTTGGTGCCAGCGCCATTGCCCGCAGCGTCAACCGTCCGGTACAGCAATTGGTCGCCGCAACGCGGCGGGTGCAAAAAGGTGACTACGGCGGCGCCGTGGCGGTCGACCGGGTCGACGAGATCGGCGAGCTGGCGACCGCCTTCAACCATATGACCCAGGGGCTGGCGGAGCGCGACCAGGTACGCGATCTGCTGGGCAAGGTGGTCGATCCGGCGGTGGCCGAGGAGCTTTTGAGCAAGGATCTCAAATTGGGTGGCGAAGAGCGCGAGGTATCGGTTCTGTTCGCCGACATCCGCGGCTTCACGGCACTGAGCGAGCGCCAGCATCCGAGCGACCTTCTCGATCTCCTCAACCGCTATCTCAGCTGTATGACCGAGGTTATCGAGGGCGAAGGCGGGGTGATCGACAAATACATCGGCGACGCCATCATGGCGCTCTTCGGGGCGCCGTTAGCGCATGGCGACGATGCGCAAAGAGCCGTCCGCGCGGCGTTGGCCATGGGCCACGAACTGGTCCGGCTGAACCGAGAGTTGACCGCCCAGGGCCTGCCCGCGATAGCCACCGGCATCGGCATCAACACCGGCTTGGTCGTGGCGGGCAACATGGGTTCTACACACCGCCTTAATTATTCGGTGATCGGCGACGGCGTGAACCTGGCGTCGCGGATAGAAGGCCTGACGCGGTTCTACGGCGTGCCGTTGATCATCAGCGAAAGCGCGGCGGCGGCGGCGCCTGAATTCATCTACCGCGAACTCGACCGGGTGCGGGTCAAGGGTAAGCTGGAGCCCGTGCGCATCTTCGAACCACTGGAAGCCGGCATCCTTGGCGACGGCGAGCTCGAAAGTTACCACGAGGCCTTGGCGCATTACCGGGCCCGGGAATGGCGGCAGGCCGACGATATTTTGGCTGGCCTGGCCGCGGCGGCCCCGGCCTCTCCTCTCTATGCCCTCTACCGCCAACGTATCGCCAATTTTCTGATTACACCGCCGGCTGACGACTGGGATGCTACAGTGGTGCACAGCGAGAAATAGGCGCAATACTCTGCTGCGAAGGGAAGCGGACGCAGGGCCCACGCAATGGTATAAACCGGAACAACCTTGCGGCAACCACTAACGAGGAAACAATGATCGAGTTAAATCGGGAAGATGATGTCTTTATCCTGACCATGGATCAGGGTGAGAACCGCTGGAACACGAACTTTGTCCGTGCCTTTGATGCGCGTCTGGATGAGGTTTTGGCCACGGAAGGCCCGGCGGCGCTGGTCACCACGTCGAGCAATCCGAAATTCTTTTCCAATGGTCTGGATCTGGATTGGCGCAAGGGCGAGGGAGATGGCGAGGGCGGGGATAAGGCCGTCTTTGGCAAGGAATTCATGGGCCTGATGAGCCGCTTGATCACTTTTCCGGTGCCCACGATTTGCGCGGTCAATGGCCATGGCTTTGGCGCCGGCTTCATGACGGCGTTATGCCATGATGTGCGGATCATGCGAGCCGATCGGGGTTTTCTCTGTGCCAATGAAATCCAGATCGGCATGGCCATTCCGGATCCGGAACTGGCGCTGTTTAGGCACAAAATGTCCGCCAGCGCGTTTTTTGATACGGTGCAGTTGGCGCAGCGCTGGACCGGACCAGCGGCAATGCAGGCCGGTTTCGTGCACGATGTCGCCGGTCAGGGCGAGCTGCTTGGCGTCGCGGTGGACAGGGCGCGGCAATTGGCGCCATTGGGCGCCAATAGAGAGCTTTACGCCCAATCCAAGGAGCGTATCTTTGGTGACAGCCCATCGATCAACGGCGAAAATGGCGCGGCACACCTGTTACGCAATATGGCAGCGCATTGAATATGGTATAAGATGATCCGGGAATAATTTCCACAGGGGATGGGGACGTCATGACCACCGATGCGATCAGGAATAGTTGGGATGTGAAACGCTTGGCGGGCGCGCTGGGGGCCGAGGTGCATGGCATCAATCTGGCCCAGGCCGATGCCGGCGATATTGCCGAAGTCAAACGCCTGTTGGAGGAGCACATGGTGCTGTTCTTCCCCGGCCAGAACATGAGCATGGAAGAGCATGTAGCACTGGGCCGCCCGTTCGGGCCGCTGGAAGGTCATCCCAATTTGGCGGAAAGGAATTCCGCGCAACACCCGGAAATTTTCCAGCTGTCGGCCAGCGAGGGCGGCATCGCGGATGAATGGCACACTGATCTGACCTTTCAGGCGCAACCGGCCCTGATGTCCATCTTGAACATGCGTAAATGCCCCGAAACGGGCGGCGATACCATGTGGACCAATCTATGCGCGGCCTATGAGGCCCTGTCGGCGCCCATGCAGGAAATGTGCGATGGCCTGACCGCCCTGCACGATGCCCACCCGCACGGCCGGGCCGACAAAATGACGATCCATCCGGTGGTCCGCGTCCTGCCTGAGACAGACTCCGGCCCTGGCCGCAAGGCGCTATATGTGAATGAGCATTTCACCCGCCGTATCGTCGAGATGAGCATGGAAGAGAGCAATAATCTGCTGCCTTTCCTGACCCGCTGGGTGCAAAGCCCCCGCTTCACCGTGCGCTATGGCTGGAGCGAGGGCACCATCGGAATGTGGGATAACCGCTGTACCCAGCATTACGTCCTCAATGATTTCAATGCAGAACGGATTATCCAGCGCGTTACGGTCATGGGGGATCAACCGCTTGGTGCCGGCGCCCGCTGGCAGCCCTGGACCGAACGGACCTCCCGTTCCGCCATGGGCCGTCACGACCGTCAACTCAGCGGTTACTTGAGCGGCCAGGCGGTGGAAGCCGCCGAATAGGCAGCCGTTCCCCTCAGGCCTCGGGCGTGTCGCTGGGTTCGGTTTCGCGCATGGCCGGGCGTTGGGAGAATTCGCCGTACCAGTTGCTCAACGCCGGCCGGCCCGGCCTGAAATCCGCCAGCCAGTCCCGCCAGTCCTGATAGCCGCAGGCGATGCCGGCGGTGATTTGCGCCAGGTTGGGCAGGCTCCCACCGGGGACGCTCAATTCGACGGCGTGTTCCTCAATGTGATCGAAACAGCGCCTAATGCGGTCTTGTTGTTTTTGCAGGAAACCCGCCGAACGGATTGCATCGGGACGCAGCATTTCCGCTCGCATGGCGACCTGCGCCTCCAACAGGCCATCGGCGACCGCATAAAGGGCCCACATAGGCCACTGGCCGCCATCCGTGGGAATGACACGGGTATCGGTCGCCAAGCTGTTCAAGTGCTGGCAAATCAACGTGGAATCGCCCAATGCCACGCCGTCATCGGTGATCAATGTCGGAATACGCGCGACCGGGTTGGCCGCCGCCAGACCGGCAGTAAATGGTACCGTGGCATAGCCCCAATCCAGGGGCCAGGTGGTGGGTTTGACGTCAATTCGCTGCCACAGGCCAAGCTCCTTGGCGGCGATGACCACCTTGCGGGTGAAGGGCGAGGCGGGTGTCCAGAATAACTGCATGTCGGCGCTCCGATATGGGTCTGACAACGGCCATCATAGCCTGGTGCGTATCAGGGTAAAACTGTGACGAGCCTCACTATCGGATTGGTTTGCGTTCGCCAAACATAGTTAAGGCCATCATATGGCCCTATGCCGACACTCCATGGGACGCCGATGGGGTAATCCGGACAACTTCGCCCGCCATTGCCATTGGTTGAAGTTAGTTCGGATTTCATCGGCCTAAAAAAATGTAAAATCCTGTAACGGAGTGTGTAAATGAGGGCGATTATTTTGGTTTTTTGCGCAGTTGCGTTGAGCAATTGCGTTGGCATTGCCGCCGTACCTCCCGTTGTCACCTATCTTAGTGCCGGTGCCACGGTTTTTTCCTATATGACCACGGGCAAGGGCACTTCCGATCACGTCATATCCGCCATCGTGGAACAGGATTGCGCCTTGCACCGGGCATTGTTGCAAGATGAAATTTGTTCGCAAAATGGCGTGCCATTAGCGCTGACAGAGGCTGAAGTTATGGCGTATCTAGCGGAGTAATGCCCCATCCGCCGGATGCGGTCTGCCGAGGCGGACGCCATCCGGCGGTGGGCTATGCGGCGGGGCAACCGCCGCCGCTAGTGCTTCATCTTCATTTTGCCATGGCCGGTGTTTTTACCGGCATTCATGGCGCCAACGGACATGATCCTGACCTCAACCGTGACCTTTCCCGCCTTGGCGAAGTGCAGTGTCAGGGGGAAGCTTTCGCCTTCCTTTAGGGCATACTTCAGCTTCATCAGCATGACGTGGTAGCCACCCGGCTGCAACATGGCCATGCCGCCGGCCGGCACCGTGATGGCCTTGACCTGGCGCATCTTCATGACACCGTTTTCGTTGTTGTGGCCATGTAGCTGGGTTTTCTTGGCGACATCGCTTTCGACGCCGGTCAATTCATCGCCGCTGGCCCCGCCCTTGATGGTCAGATAGGCGCCGCCGTTACGTGGTTTGCCCGGCGTGGCCCGGGCCCAGGGATTGATGATGGTGATATCGCCGGCCTTGTACATGCCTGCCATATCAGCCGCCCTGGACGATGTGCTCAGCGTTAGGGATACAGCGGTGGATAGGACCAGCGCCAATGCGCCGGCCGTGATTAGATTTTTCATGGTTTGATACCTCGTATGAGTCCAAATAACTTATGGCGGCATGCTCTTGCATGCCGCGGCTTTGGTTGGATCATGCGTGGCGGGGCGGTCCGCGCGCTTCACCACCCCGTACATCCGTTGATGCATGGGGCGGGGTGTCTGCCGGCCGTATGGCGTCCTGTGCATTGTTCCCTAATGCGGCCCGCATGGCCGCGGCGGGCGCGGCACAGTGGCCCAGGCTATAACATAGGGTGCAATCGTGCCCCTCGTGTGCCAGCCGTGCCGGTACAGGTACAGTTACAGGTATTGGGGCGCCGTGCTGGTCAAACTGGATGGTCTTGTAGCCGTCCGGGGTGCAGATAATCACCGGTTGGCCGCCATGGACCGCCATGGCCATGGCCGCGGTGGGCAGCAGGGTGTTCAGACATAGCGATAGCGTGGCGAGCCAAGCGACAATGCGCCGGCCACGCCTGGCAACACTTGTCCTGCGCGGTCTATTCTCCATCACCACCCTGAAATACCTCGCTTGCGGGGGACATGCAATGACCTGGGACAAGTCTGAAAAATGGCTCTAAAACAATAACTGGGACATTCGGGGCAGGGAAAATGCCATGTCGAAGACACTTCTTTTTGGTATCCAAACCAACGGTATCCGGCACGCGGAGGCCGACGGCATGCCTGATATCGACAGCCGCTTTGCCATGGTGCGCGAAGCTGGTGTATTCGACTATGTCGACAAGACCCCGGATCCGCACGAGATTGAGGATTTTCGCGCCGCTTCACGGAAATACGGCCTGCCGGTGCTGGGTAGCGGCTGGTTCTATCGCCTGGGCCAGGACGAAGATCTGCTGGCCTCTAACATGGAAGCCGCAGGCAGCCTCGGCTCCCGCGTTCACAATGTGCAGATTTTGGCGCATGGCGCCGATGGTTCTCTGGTCAGCGACGGCGAAGTTGTCGATTTTTATGAGCGGGCGCTGGAATTGGGCGCCAAGGCCGGCGTTGTGCCTTGCCTGGAAGTACACGTGAATATGTGGTCGGAGGATTTTCGCCGTGTAACACCCGTGGGAATTTTGGCCGAGGCGCGCGGCCTGCCCTTTCGCATGACCCTGGATCATAGCCACGTCATCTTCAAGATGGATAATCCACGAGAGCAAGAGATCCTCGATATCCGCGGCGACGTGGAAGCGGGACGTCTGGTGCTTGATCCGTTCGCGGACGGTGATGTTTGCTCCGAATGGATCGGCCACAACTGGGTCGGCCATTGTCATGCCCGCGCCGCGATACCGAACAATCCGCTGAACCTGGATGCCCATGATGCGGACGGCAAACCAGGCCGGGGCATTCAATATCCATTCCTTGCGCCCGCACCCGGCACCTATCATGCTCCGTGGAGCGAGGCGGCGCTGGAGCCGTGGAAAGAAGTGGTGCGCCGGTTATTGGCGCATCATGCTGGCAACAACGAAAGCCCTCTGGGCCAGATCTCGACGGAATTCATTCCCAACCTCGACTATGGCGCGGGCTGCCGTTACTCCCTGTTTGAACAGGCCGTCGCCTGCGTCGAATGGATGCGCGGGGAATGGGCCCGGGCGCAGGAAGCCGCATCAGGTTCGGCGTAAGGATTTCTGCACCGCGACTTCCAGGGTCTGTAGAAATTGGGAACGGTCCCGCTTGGAGAACGGCGCCGGCCCGCCCGTGATCTCGCCCATTTCCCGTAGATCAGTCATCAGATTACGGGTCGCCACCGCCATGCCGATAGAATCTTCGGTAAAGGCCTTGCCGTTGGGCCGGATGGCGCCGGCACCCTGTTTCAGGCAGCGGTCGGCCAGGGGGACATCGTTGGTGATGGCGATATCGCCGGGGGAAATATGCTCGGCGATCCAATCGTCCGCTGCGTCCGCCCCCTGGGCGACCACGATATTGTGGACCAGGGGGCTGGGATCGGGGCGCAGACCGCCGTCGCTGACCATGTGGGTGACCAGGCCGTGGCGCTCGGCAACCCGGATGACTTCTTCTCTGACCGGACAGGCATCGGCGTCCACATATATTTCCGGCATCACCTTTGAACCTTTATCAAACAGCATTTTCCACCATCATAGCCGTACACTCGGCCCCACCCAATGTGGTATCGTAGAGCAGCCCGGAGGTTCGGGCATGGGAAACGAGCAGGCACATGGCATTCAAGGCGTTACTATTCGATGTTTTCGGTACCGTGGTCGATTGGCGCGGCAGTATCATCGCGGAAGGCGAGGCCTTTGGCCGTGACCGCGGCATCGACAGGGACTGGGCCGCCTTTGCGGATGCTTGGCGGGCCAAGTATCAACCGGCCATGGCGCGGGTCCGCGAGGGGCGGACCGGCTGGGTCAAACTGGACGATCTGCATCACGCGAATTTGTTGGAATTATTGGATGAATTCGCCATTACCGGTCTGTCGGTGGATGACATCGATCACTGGAACAAGGTCTGGCACCGTCTGAACCCCTGGCCCGATACGGTCGCCGGGCTGACCCGCTTGAAGCAGAAACATATCCTGGCGACGCTTTCGAATGGCAATGTCGCCCTGATCGTCAATATGGCGAAGCATGCCCGGCTGCCCTGGGACGCGGTTCTGGGCGCCGAGGTCGCCGGCCATTACAAGCCGCAACCGGAAGCCTATTTGAAGACCGCCGCTTTTCTAAGCCTGGCGCCCGGCGAGTGCCTGATGGTCGCCGCCCATAACAACGATCTGGTCGCCGCGGGCGGTTGCGGCCTGGGCACGGCCTTTGTCCGCCGGCCCACGGAATATGGCCCCACCCAGGATTTCGATATGGAGCCGGAAAACGATTACGACTATGTTGCCGACGACTTCCTTGATCTTGCCAGCCAGCTTGGCTGCTAATCCGTTAGGCACATACGCTGAATAATTCCTCGTTGGAGGACGGTGCGATTTCGCCACTGCGGCGGGGCATCATCCTCTTTACCCTGACTTCGACCGTGGCGCTGTATGCGCTGACGATCACCATCGCCAATGTCTCCCTGCCGCAAATGCAGGGTGCCCTTTCGGCGACACAGGACCAGATCGCCCTGGTCGTGACCTTCAATATTGTCGCCACCGCCGTCGCCACGCCGATGACCGGCTGGCTGACCGCGCGCTTTGGCCGGCGCCGCGTGCTCTTATTCTGCGTCGCCTTTTTCACGCTGGCGACCTTGATGTGTGGCTTTTCGGGCTCGCTGGAGATGCTGGTATTTTTCCGGGTGCTCCAGGGCCTGTGCGGCGCGCCCCTGGCACCACTGTCGCAATCCATTGTTTTGGAATCCTACCCACAGCACAAGCATGGCACGGCGACTTCCATCTTTGGCATGGGGGTCGTGCTGGGACCGTTGATCGCGCCCACCATCGGCGGTTATTTGAGCGAGGAATATAGCTGGCGCTGGGTATTCTTCATGATCGTGCCCATTGGCACGGCCTCGTTCCTGGGTTGTTGGGCCTTTGTCTCGGAGGGTACGCGGGCGGCGCGGATCCGCCTGGACTGGACCGGCTTTATCGCCCTGTCCGTGGCCATTGCCTGCTTCCAACTGATGCTGGACCGGGGCGAGCGCAACAGCTGGCTGGAATCCACGGAAATCGTCCTGGAAATCTGCCTTGCGGCCCTTTGTTTTTATATTTTCATCGTCCATACCTTTACCTCCGAGAAACCCTTCCTCAATCCGCATCTGTTTCTGGACCGCAATTTCGTGCTTGGCATGGCGCTGACCCTGGTTTTTGGTTTGCTGAATTTCACGCCCATGACCCTGCTGCCGGGCCTGTTGCAAAATTTACGCGGCTATCCCGACAGTATTATCGGCCTGCTGCTGGGGGCGCGGGGCGCGGGCACCTTGTTGGGCTTTAGCATTCTGTTTTTTGGCAACCGCTATGATCCGCGTATCTGGCTGATCAGCGGTTTCGCTCTACAGGGCTTTTCCGGCTGGATGATGGCGCAGTTCGATATCAACGTGACCACATCGGACGTGGCCTGGGCCGGTTTCATCCAAGGCCTGGGCACCGGTTTCTTATGGGTGCCGCTGACCCTGGTGACCTTCAATACCCTGCCAAAGCAGCTGTTTCCCGAAGGCTCCGCGATCTTTCATCTGCTGCGCAATATCGGCAGTTCGGTGCATATCTCGATCAGTGTCGCCCTGGTTCTCCATAGCGCCAAGATCAATTATGGCCATCTAGCTGAAGCGGTAACACCCTATGCCAAGGCATGGCAGATCCCCTCGGTCGCGGGCGCGTGGAGCATGGGCTCGATACAGAGCCTGGCCCATATTAGCGGCGAAGTGCAGCGCCAGGGCCTGATGATCGGCTATGTCAACGCCTTCTACTTCTACATGTTGACCGCATTGGCCGCGCTGCCCCTGATCTTGATGGTGCGTATGAAGAAAGCGCCGCCGCCCAGACCCGCGGCCCCGCCCAAACCCAAGACAGCAAGCCTACGATCGGTGAGACGCGCTTAAAGCCGATAGACCTTCAAGGCCTCGCGCCGGCCCCGAATTTGCTGCGGGCCCAAATCCTCCGCCTCCCTGACGCTAGCCGCATCTTGGGTTGCTCGGGAGATGATGATGGTGACGGCGGAATTCGGATCGGGCAGACCGCGGCCCAGCTCCTCCAGCCGATGGCTGATGTTTACGCTATCGCCCACCATGGTATAATTTACCCGTTGCGGCGCGCCGATATTGCCGACAATGACCGGGCCGGAATGCAGGCCGATACGCAAATGCAGCGGCGGCTTGCCGGTTTTCGCCTTGACTTTGTTGCTGGCCTCGACCGCCGCACGGATGGCAAGTGCGGCGCGGCAGGCACGGACGGCATGGTCGGATTGTTCTTCTGGCGCGCCCCAAAAGGCCATCACCGCATCGCCGATATACTTATCAATTGTGCCGCCCTGCGCGTCGATGCAGGCGCCCACCTCGGCGAAATGATCATTCAACAAGGCCGCCGTTTCTTCCGCGCTCATTTGCTCCGAAGTGGGCGTGAAGCCAACGATATCCGTGAACATGACCGTGACGTCGCGTTGCACCGAGCGCCCGAAATCACCTTCCCCCTGGTGCATGAGGCGGCGTACCAAACTGCGCGGCACATAGGTTTCGAACCAGCGCAGGGTGGTGACCATGGCGTTGAAGGCCTGGCCCGCGTCATTCATTTCCCTGATCCGGCTGGGGGGTAGGGTGGGCGCATCCTGCAACGACAGATCCTTGATCCGCCGGGCGGCGCGGTCCAGTTCCTTCAATGGCCGGCTAATATGGTTGGCCAGGACCCAGGCCAGCAGCAATGCCAGCAGCAAGGCGACCAGACCGGCGATGGATGCCCACATGACACGCTCGAACTCCGCCGCCACGTCGTCGTTGCGGAAATAGACGCCGATTTCCCATGGCACCTCGCCGAACCAGTTCAGGCGCCGCGCGATCAGGGGATAGGCCTCTCCATCCGCCGTGCCAACAATCTGGATGCCCATGTCACGGGACATTCTGCCGCCATATTCCGGCCCCAGTTCGGGATGCAGATACGCCATCAGCACCGGATCGCCAAATTCTTCCACCGTCGGCAGGGGCTTTTCCGGCGAGGCGCCCTTGAAGCCCTTGACCAGGCGGCGATGCGCCAGAATGAAGCGTTGGTCGTACAACACGAAGACTTCGCCATCGATCGCCAAGGACGTTTCCGCCAGCAGGGTCGAAAGCTGTGATATGGAGACGGAGGCGACCAGAACGCCAATGAACTCACCGTCCAAGCGCACTGGCCGGCGTACGGTCAACAGCGAAAAGGGCACGCCGGGGGGGCGCAGAACCTTGCCCCAATGGACACCCTTTTGGGATTGAGAGAGGCGGATTTCATCGGCGATTACCGCCGCATGGCCGAATTTCTCCTCCGTGACGGTGACGGTGTCCTTTTCACGGACCGCCTGCAGGCCTTGGCCTTGCGCGTCCAGAAATAGCAACGCGCCAACCTGGGGCATGCCCGCCAAGGCCGATGACAGAGCCTGGCTCAGATCGGCCGTATCGGCGGCCTTGATCTCGCCGCGTTCCATGCGGCGGCCGAGATGCTCCACGGCGGTTTCCGCCGGCTGCAACCGCCTCTCGATCGCGGCCTGGACATCATTCAATCCTGCATCGGCCAGCTTGCGGGTCAGGGAAACCGTGTTCTCCCGCGCGCTCCACAGTCCCAAGACCAGCACCGTCGCCACCGCTGCCAATACTAAACCGCCAAAACCGACCATCAGAGCCAAGCGCATGCCAAAGCGGAGGCGGAAGGGATTGCTCCCATTTTCGCTCGCTGTCGCACGATTTTGCCGAGGCTCTTTCATCCTGCATGGTAATGTGGGGTGTTCTAGCCGCCGCGTCCAGCCGCCCTTTCAGGAAGCCTCGAAATATGCCGCAAGATCCCGGTCTGCTCTATCTATCCCGCGCCGTTCTGCAAAGCCTGGGACTGACGGCCGCTGATACCATTCGTCAGATTGAAACACTGTGCCGGGGCCGTGATCGGGGCGATGTTCTAAACGCGCCGAAAAGCGCCCTGCGGCCGGAACCGAATGTCCTGTTCATGTCGACAACGGCCCTGGCGGAAGAACCGCCCCATATGGCGGTGAAAGCCCTGGGCGTGAATACCGCCAATGCCGATCATGGCCTGGAAACCACCGGCTCATTGATTACCCTGTTTGACCGCAAGACTGCCCTGCCCTTTGCCGTGATGGAAGGCTATTGGATCACCATGGTACGGACGGCGAGCCTCAGCGCCGTTGCCGCGAAATATTTTGCCCGGCCCGATGCCTCCGTCGCGGCCTTCATCGGCTGCGGCGCTCAGGCCCATACGCATTTGGACGCGCTTTTGCAAATGTTCGCGTTGCGGGAAATCCGAATATTCGGGCGTGGGCAAACAAACCGGGATATCCTGTGTCAGCGGGGCCGCGACCTTGGCTTGGCGGCGCATGATTGCGAAACGGCCCGGGATGCGGTGACGGACGCGGATATCATCATTTCGAGCACGCCGACGACGACGGCGCCTATCCGCCACATAGATGCCGGCTGGCTCAAACCCGGCGCCTTTGCCTCGCTTGTCGATCTTGCCCGGCCCTGGATCGAAGATAGCTTGCGGCGGTTCGACGGCATCGTGATCGATGACCTGGAACAAGAGGCGCAAATGCCCGTTCAGATGCTTGATACCGCGCTCATCAGCGGCGATCTTCAGGACCTTGTCACCGGACGGATTTCGGGACGCAAGCATGACAGGGAGCGTCATGCGTTTATCTTTCGCGGTCTGGCGCTGGCCGATCTGGCACTCGCCTCGCTCGCCTACCAGGCCGCCGTGGACGCGGGCGTTGGCGTCTTCCTGGAGCGCTGATATGTTGTATGAAGAATTCTAAATAGAAAAAATTGTGAGTGCGTCCAATGCCATCGAAGTTGTTTTCCCCTATTTCCATGCGTGGCCTGACCCTAAGCAACCGCGTGGTGGTTGCGCCCATGTGTCAATACAGTGCCAAGGATGGCGATGCCCAGGATTGGCATTTGATGCATCTGGGTCAGCTCTGTGCCGGTGGACCCGGTCTGGTGATCGCCGAGGCCACGGGCGTATCGGCGGCCGGCCGGATCACGCCACAATGCCTGGGGCTCTACTCGGACGGCAACGAGGCCGCCATCCAACGGGTGATCGATTTCTGCCAGCGGCACGGCACCGGCCAGATCGGTGTGCAATTGGCCCATGCCGGACGCAAGGCCTCGACCGGCGCGCCCAGCAGCGGCCGCCAGGCAATCGGCCCGGACGAGGCTGATGGCTGGCAGACCGTGGCGCCCTCGGCCGTACCCTATGATAAGGACTGGAATGTACCTCGGGCCCTTGATGATGCCGGGCTGGCGGAGGTTAAGGGACAATTCGTGGCGGCGGCCGAACGGGCGGCGCGGGCCGGCTATGCGTTGGCCGAGCTGCATGCCGCGCATGGCTATCTTTTGCATCAATTCCTCTCCCCCATCGCCAATCAGCGCAATGACGGCTATGGCGGCGATCTGGACGGACGGATGCGTTTTCCCCTGGAAGTATTCGCCGCCGTACGCGCCGTTTGGCCCAGCGAACGGCCCTTGGGCGTCCGCGTTTCCGCCACCGATTGGGTGGATGGGGGCTGGACCGTGGAAGAGACCGTCGTCTTTGCCCAGGCGCTAAAAGCCATGGATTGCGATTTCATCGATGTCTCGTCAGGCGGCATGGACCCGCGCCAGGAAATTCCCCTTGGTCCGGGCTATCAGGTGCATCTGGCCGAACAGGTGGGGCAGGCAAGCGGCATGCCCGCCATGGCGGTGGGCATGATCACCAATGGCCGCCAGGCAGAGGCCATTGTCGCCCAGGGCCAAGCGGACATGGTTGCCTTGGCGCGGGGTATGCTGTTCGATCCGCACTGGACCTGGCGGGCAGCCGAGGAATTGGGCGTGGAAATCCCCTATCCGCCGCAATATGCCCGCAGTCGGCCCTCGGCCTAGCCCCAGGCATTCGCATCGGCCACGGCGGCGGAATAAGTCTAGCGCCCAGGTTGTGCGCGAGGGGTAATGTATTCGCGCCGCAAACGGTTTATTGACATTATGGGTGTTGAAAATGCCTTGGTGCAAAATTTGGACCGTCGTATCGAGACTAATTGCTAGGTGCCATGAGGGGTTATGACGGAAGACGCTAAACGGTTATTGGTGGTTGATGACGAACCGGACTTTGCTGACTTCGTGAAACGGACAGCGGAAGGTCTTGACTATGAGGTTTCCGCCCTCTCCGATCCCAACCTGTTCAAGCATGCCTATGCTGAATTCAACCCGGATGTGATCGTGCTGGATATGGTGATGCCGGATATCGAGGGCATTGAACTGGTGCAATGGCTGGCGGAACAGAGTTGCACGGCCCGGATCCTGGTCGTCACCGGCTACAATCCGTATTACGGTAAAATGGCGCTCGGCCTGGGCGAAGTCCGGGGCCTGAAGGTGGAAACCCATCAGAAACCGATCAGCCTGGCGACCCTGCGCGACGCACTTTCCTAAATTTCTGACGTTGCCTGCCTGCGTACCGACCGCATTGCGGAACGGGGCGGGCCGACGGTATGATACAGACAAAGAGGGCGCCGCTCTGATGAGTGGCCATTATTTCTAGGGAGAGATTGCGGTGAGCCAGGTTTTGGACGGAGTGCGGGTGTTGGATTTCGGGCGCTATATTGCCGGCCCATGTTGCGGCATGATGCTGGGCGACTTGGGTGCCGATGTTATTCGCATCGAAAAGATTAATGGTAGCGAGGATCGTTTCACAACGCCGGTTGGCGAAGGCGCCGAAGGCGAGGAATGCGTCGGCTCGGGTTATCTGCATCTCAACCGCAACAAGCGGGGCCTAACCCTGAATCCCATGAAGCCCGAAGGCCGGGAGATCGTCAAGAAACTGGTTGCGACGGCGGATGTGGTAATCGCCAATCTGCCGACCGAGACATTGACCGCCATGGGCCTGGACTATGAAAGCCTGCGGGCGGTGAAAGAGGATATTATCCTGACCACGGTCTCGGCCTTTACCTCTGTCGGCCCTTACAAGGACCGGGTTGGTTTCGATGGCGTGGCCGCTGCCATGTCGGGCATGATGCATCTGTCGGGCTATGAGGACGAGCCCATGAAGGCGCACACGCCGTGGGTCGATTTCGGCACCGCATCGGGCGCCACCATCGGCACCTTGGCGGCGTTGCTGCATAAGCGCGCGACGGGCGAGGGGCAGCGGGTGGAAGGCAGCCTGCTCGGCACCGCCCTGCTGTTCAACAATGCCGGATTGATCGAGCAGGCCATGATTGGGGCGGACCGGGTCGGCTCCGGCAACCGGGGCCAGACCGCCGCGCCCATGGACACCTTCAAATGCAGTGATGATGAATGGATCATCGTCCAGGTCGTCGGCCAGACACTTTATGAACGCTGGGTAAATCTTATGGGCGACGGGGATTATTGGATAAGCGATCCCAAGTTCAAGGATGACCTGCTGCGTGGCGACAATGGCGTCGAGATCTCGGCCCGCATGCAGGAGTGGTGCTCGAAAAGAACCCGCGAGGAAGCCATCGAGACCCTTGCCGAGGCCCGCATTCCATGCGGCCATGTTTATAAGCCGGCTGATACCTTGAAAGATCCACAGGTCCTGCAAGGCGATTTTCTGCAGGAAGTGGACTATCCCGGCACGCCGTCGCCGGCGCCCATGTCCAAGCTGCACGTACGTTTTTCGAAAACCCCAGCCGACACCATCCGCATGCGCGCGCCGACCTTGGGCGAACATACGGACGAGGTCATGCATGAACTGGGTTATGACGACGCGGCCATAGCTGAGTTGCGCGAGAAGCGCGTGGTCTGAAACAGCCACAGCCCATTTGGCAAAATAAAGGCCCCGCCTCCAGTTCGGAGAGCGGGGCCTAAATTTTTGACCATAAGGTCCGTTCGGTTAGTCCGCGGTGGCTTCTTCGGCAACCATTTCCTTACCGGTTTCCTGATCGACCATTTTCATGGACAGGCGAACCTTGCCCCGATCATCGATGGCCAGGCATTTGACGAAGACTTCATCACCTTCGTTGCAAATGTCGTTCACCGTCTTGACCCGGTGGTCGGCCAGTTCCGAGATATGGCAGAGGCCGTCCCGGTTGCCGATGAAGTTCACGAAGGCGCCGAAATCAACAACCTTGACCACCTTGCCTTTGTAGATCTCGCCGATCTCTGGCTCGGCGATGATGCCGGTGATCCAGGTGGTGGCGGCATCGATGCTGGCTTGATCCGGTGAGGATACCTTGACGGAACCATCATCGGAAATATCGATCTTGGCGCCGGTTTCCTCGGTGATCTGACGGATGATCTTGCCGCCCGTACCAATGATTTCCCGGATCTTGTCGACCGGCACCTTCAAGAGGTGAACCTTCGGCGCGGTATCGCGTAATTCGCCGCGATGTTCGCCAATGACCTTGCTCATCTCGCCAAGGATGTGGTTGCGGCCTTCGTTGGCCTGGGCCAGGGCGTCACGCATGATCACCTCGGTAATGCCCGCGACCTTGATGTCCATCTGCAACGAGGTGACACCGTTCTCCGTGCCCGCGACCTTGAAGTCCATATCGCCCAGGTGATCCTCATCACCCAGAATATCGGACAGGATGGCGTACTTGTCGCCTTCCAGGATCAAGCCCATGGCGATACCCGCCACGGCGGCCTTCAACGGCACACCCGCGTCCATCAGAGACAGGGAGGAGCCGCAAACGGAGGCCATGGAGGAGGAACCATTGGATTCCGTGATCTCGGAAACGATGCGGATGGTGTAAGGGAACTCATCCTTGCTCGGCATCACCGCATTCATCGCCCGCCAGGCCAGCTTGCCATGCCCGATCTCGCGCCGGGAGGTGAAGCCGAAACGGCCGGCCTCGCCCACGGAATATGGCGGGAAGTTGTAATGCAGCAGGAAATGCTGGCGGTATGAACCAGCCAGGGCATCCATGATCTGCTCGTCATCGCCGGTACCCAGGGTGGTTACTACCAAAGCCTGGGTCTCGCCGCGGGTAAACAGGGCCGCGCCGTGAGTACGGGGCAGCACGCCAACCTGGCTTTCGATCTGCCGTACGGTCGAGGTAGTGCGGCCGTCAATGCGTTGGCCCGAGTCCAGGATCTGGCCACGAACAATGTTCTTTTCCAGCTTCTTGACGGCATCGCCAATGGCGCCGGCGTCCGGATCATCGGACAATGCCTCGTAAGCCTTGCCCTTGGCCGTTGAAAGCATGTTGGTGCGGGTCTGTTTCACGGGCTCGGCATAGGCCGTGCGCAAATCAGCCTCGATTGCGTCGGCCACCTTGCCCTGGATCGCGGAATGATCTTCCGGCGGGGCCAGGTCCCAGGGCTCTTTCGCGGCCACTTCGGCCAGCTCGACAATCGCCTGGATCACCGGCTGCATCTCGCTGTGAGCGAACATCACGGCGCCCAGCATGATATCCTCGGAGAGCTGGTTGGCTTCCGATTCCACCATCATCACGGCATCCGCGGTGCCGGCCACGACCATGTCCAGGTCGCTCTCTTCCAGCTCGTCGATGCGTGGGTTCAGGACGTATTCACCATTGATGTAACCAACGCGTGCCGCGCCAATGGGGCCCATGAAGGGGATGCCTGAAATGGTCAGGGCGGCGGAGGTGCCCACCAGGGCGGCAATGTCGGGATCATTTTCCAGATCATGGCTCATGGTTGTGCAGATAATCTGGGTCTCGTTGCGGAAACCATCCACGAACAGCGGCCGGATCGGCCGGTCAATCAGCCGCGAGGTCAGGGTTTCCTTTTCCGAAGGGCGCCCCTCGCGCTTGAAAAAGCCGCCCGGTATCTTGCCGGCGGCGTAGGTTTTCTCCACGTAGTTCACGGTCAGTGGGAAGAAATCAATGCCCTGGCGCGGTTCGCGCGCGGCAACGGCGGTGCACAGCACCGTGGTTTCGTCATAGGTCACCATCACGGCGCCATCGGATTGGCGCGCGATATGCCCGGTTTCCAGAACCAGCTTGCGCCCGCCCCACATTATTTCCTTGCGATGAATATCAAACATCTTCGTTCTCTCTTTCTCAGCAGCCATGTTTCCTTACCAAAATATCCGGCGCCATCGCCGGTCAAAACATGGCTTCGCTTACGTTCAATTCAATTTGCCATAACCCCGAATGAGTCATGACCGTCGTTGTTTCCCGGTAGACATAGCACCGAGGCCTGCGTCGCCCGAAGGACAGCACAGGGATCAATTTTGATCAGACTTGGTATGCCTGCTGACAATATTAACGGCGCAGGCCCAGCCGTTTGATCAGAGCTTCGTAACGCGTCTGATCCTTGCGTTTCAGATAATCCAACAAGCGGCGGCGCCGGCTGACCATTTTCAGCAAGCCACGTCGGGAGTGGTTATCCTTTTTGTGTTCCTTGAAATGATCGGTCAAGGTCACGATCCGGGAGGTCAGAATTGCCACTTGCACTTCTGGCGAACCGGTGTCGCTGTCGGATTGTTTAAATTCGCCAATCAATTCGGTCTTGCGTTCGGCCGTAATCGACATCGAAATCTCCTATTCGTATATAAAGTCTTACAGATTAAAAACACGAACCGGACGGACTTCACCGGCATGAATTTCGGCCAGTGCTACCGGCCTGCCGTCTGTCGTCGCGTATACGGTTCCCTCGACGCTATGCGGAACCCGGATGGCCTGTCCAAAACGTAGACGGTCAGCCTCCGGACCGGTTACAGGCAGCGCCGGGATGTCGGCCAGCGCAGCCTCGACCGGCAAAAGCAGGTCGTCGAGCGCCTCCTTATGCCCCATGTCCTCGAGTTTATCCAGCGAAATCGCCATGTTTTCGTCGAAGTCTCCAACCCTGGTTCGGCGCAGTTCACTGACATGGCCACGGCAACCCAGAACGCGGCCCAGGTCACGGGCCACGCCGCGCACATACGCGCCCTTGCCGCAGATCATTTCCAGCACCGCATGATCGGCGTCGGGACATTCAAGAAGATGTAGTTCATCAATCCGGATCAAACGGGCGGCCAATTCCGGGGTTTCGCCGCCGCGGGCCAGATCATAGGCCCGCGCCCCATTTACCTTGATGGCGGAATAGGCCGGCGGCACCTGTTCGATCTCGCCGGTGAATTGCGGCAGGGCGGCTTCGATTTCCGCCGCTGTTGGACGCTCGCCGCTTTCCGCAATCACCGCGCCCTCGGCATCGTCGGTATCGCGCTCCTCGCCCCAACGGATGGTAAAGCGATAGGCCTTGGCGCCGTCCATCGCCATGGCCACGACCTTCGTCGCCTCACCCATGGCAATGGGCAAAATGCCGCTGGCCAAGGGATCCAGGGTGCCCGCATGACCGGCCTTGGCGGCATCGAAGGCGCGCCGCACCTTGCCAACCGCCTTGGTCGAGGTCATGCCGAGGGGTTTATCGAGGATAAACCAGCCGTGCACCGGCCGGCCGCGCCGCTTACGCCCCATCGCCGCCGTCTTCCCCGGTCTCGGGCTCGTCTACACTAAGAGCCTCATTTAGATCCCCTTCAAGATCTGGGGCCACATCTTCACGCCGCAACAGGCCATCGATGTGCGAGGCATTGTCGAAACTGCCATCGATCCGAAAATGTAGGCGCGGCGCGAATTTCAGGCTGACCCGCTTGGCCACCTGGCCGCCCAGCCATGGGCTGACACTGTGCAGTGCCTTCAATATCTTGTCGGTGTCCTTGCCGCCTAGGGGCATGATGTAACAGGTCGCCTGACGTAGATCAGGGCTTAGGGCGACTTCCGTCACGGTAATGGCGACCGCCGCCAGATCTTCGTGGCGGATTTCTTCACGGGTGATAACTTCAGCCAACGCATGGCGGACCAATTCGCCGGCGCGCAGTTGGCGCTGCGACGGACCATGCGCCCCACGCGCCATTTGCCGGGAATCCTTATGCCCGGAATCGCGATGCTTCGCCATTTTCTTGCCTTATACCAACATCAACCACGATAAAATTCCGTGCGGCTGATGCCCAGAGTGCATTGAAAGAAAATGCGCCCCGACTCTTAAGAATAGAGCAATCGAACCAATTACTTAAGTCGCGATGGCGACCTTAGGCAATTGAAAATTGCTCTCGTTAAAGCGACCGTTCGACTTCCTCGACCTCGAAGAATTCAATCTGGTCGCCGGCCTGGATATCCTGATAATTCTCCAACGCGACGCCGCATTCGTTGCCCTCGCGCACCTCGTTGGCATCATCCTTAAAACGCTTCAGGGACTTCAAGCTGCCGGTGTGGATGACCACGTCGTCGCGCAACAGGCGTATCCTTGCCTGACGCCGGGCTAGGCCGGTGCTGACTCTGCAACCGGCGATCTTGCCGATCTTGGAGACATTGAAGACTTCCTGAACCAGGGCGCCGCCAATAATGGTCTCGCGGATCTCCGGCGCCAGCAGGCCGCTCATGGCCTTGCGCAGGTCATCAACCAGCTCGTAAATAATCGAATAATAACGAATTTCGACATTTTCCTGCCGCGCCATTTCCTGCGCTTGAGGATTGGCCCGCACGTTAAAGCCGATGACCACGGCGTTCGAAGCCCGGGCCAGATCGATATCCGATTCCGTGATGCCGCCGACGCCGCCGTGTAGCACCCTGGCCGCGACTTCGTCGTTGCCCAGATTTTCCACCGCCGAAGTGATGGCTTCGAGGGAGCCGCGCACATCGGCTTTGAACAGCAGCGGGAATTCCTTCTTCTCGCTGTCCTGGAGGTTGGAGAACATTTGCTCCAAAGAGCCGCGCGCACCGGCAACGGCGCGGCGTTCTCGCTCCATCCGTTGGCGGTATTCGGCAACTTCGCGGGCCCGGCTCTCGTTCTCAACGACATTGAATTCCTCGCCCGCACCGGGCGCGCCATTCAGGCCCAAGACCTCAACCGGCATGGATGGACCGGCTTCTTCGACATTATTGCCATGGCTATCCAGCATGGCGCGGACCCGGCCCCATTGAGAACCGGCCACGAAAATATCACCGACCCTAAGCGTACCGCGCTGAACCAGCACGGTCGCCACGGCACCACGGCCGCGGTCCAGTTGCGCCTCGACCACCACGCCTTCGGCATCGCGGTTTGGATTGGCCTGCAATTCAAGGAATTCGGCCCGTAGCTGGATTATTTCCTCCAAGCCGTCCAGATTCTGCTTTTTCATCGCGGAAACCTCGACGATCTGGACATCGCCGCCCATTTCCTCCGGGATCACCTCGTATTGCAGCAGTTCCTGTTTGACTTTGTTGGGATTGGCGTTGGGCAAATCCATTTTATTGACGGCCACGATCAGCGGTACATTCGCTGCCTTGGCATGGTTGATCGCCTCGATCGTCTGGGGCATGACGCCGTCATCGGCGGCCACCACCAAAATGACCAGATCCGTGACATCGGCGCCACGGGCGCGCATGGCGGTAAAGGCCGCATGGCCCGGCGTATCGATGAAGGTAATCTTGGATCCGGACGGCGTTGTCACCTGGTAGGCGCCAATATGCTGGGTGATGCCGCCTGCTTCGCCGGCGGCCACGTCAGAGGCCCGGATCGCGTCCAGCAACGAGGTTTTGCCGTGGTCCACATGGCCCATGACGGTAACCACGGGGGGGCGGATAACCAAATCACCTTCGTCATCCGTATCGCCCTTGAGGCCGATTTCCACGTCCGCCTCGGAAACCCGGCGCAATTTGTGTCCGAATTCGGCCACCACCAGTTCGGCGGTGTCCGCATCAATGGCCTGGTTGACCGTCGCCATGACGCCAAGGCCCATCAACGAACGCACTACATCGACGCCCCGTTCGGCCATGCGGTTGGCCAGTTCCTGTACTGTAATAGTTTCGGGTACCACGACCTCGCGCAGGATTTTACCCTGGCTCTCGCCGCTATCGGCGGCCAGTTGTTTCCGCCGCTCCCGCTCCCGCCGGATGGAAGCCAGGCTGCGGACCCTTTCCTCGCGGTCGGCCAAGGCCTCAGTGACCGTAATGCGGCCCGACCGGCGCCTCGGTTCGGTGCGGGCGCGGGGCGTTTGTTTGGGCCGTTCCACGGGCCGGCGCTCGGGCCGCCGGGACGAGCCTTCTTTGCCGTCTTCCCCCTGCTGCCCACGCCGGGGCGCGGTGGTGGCGGCGCCGCTGGCATCGGCTTCGGCATTCGCCTTGTTCTCTTTTTCCTGCAGCTTGCGGGCGGCTTCCCCCTCGGCCTTGCGGCGGGCATCTTCCTCGGTTTTTTTCCGGGCTTCCTCGCCAAGGCGCCGGCCTTCGGCGGCCTCCCGCTCACGCGCCAATCTGGCTGTTCCCTCGGCCTGACGGCGGGCATTCTCCTCGGCCCTGGCGCGGGCCGCCTGATCTGCAGCCTGGGCGTTTTCCAAGGCTCGGGCCCGGGCGGATTTTTCCTCCGTCGACAGGGTCTTCAACACATGCCGGGTACGACTGGTACTGGCACCGGCCTTGGCCGGCCCGCCGGTTTTAGGCGCCGGCGTTTCTGCCGTGGGGGCGCTTTGCGCTGGTGCGGCTACAGCGGCCGGCTCGACCGCCGGTGTCGCCTCGGCTGCTGGCGCCGGACTGGCCGCAACGGCGGTTTCAGCCACACTGGGCGCGCTAGGTGCGCTGGGCGCACTGGCCGCGCCGGTTTGGCTGCCGCGCGCGGGCGCGCGCCGGCGCCGCACCTCGACCTTGACGGTCTTGCGTCCACCACCCATGCCCCCACGTGATGGGGTCGCGCCGCCCTCGCCCGGTTTGCGAAGGCTAAGAGGCTCTCCACCCCCAAGGCTCAGGGTTTTCTTCTTACCCGTATCACTCACGTCGTCTTGTCCCATCTCTCTATCAAATGGCCATCAACGGCGGCCACAAAAGGCCGTCGAAAACACCATACCCGCACGTCAAATCGCCCCGGCTGGCCCTATGCCAGCCGAACGTTCAGCCGCGGTAATCCTTCAGTTGGCGGCACTCAGCCATGAAACGGTCCGCTAAACCACCAACCCGCAACGCAGCATGTACCACATTTTCGCGGCCCAATGCCAAACTCAATTCTTCAATGCCAAATAGGTCGACCACAACACGCCCATCAAAGATACTACCGGGCACGGCTTCGGCAAAAGAAACGGTGCCGCCACCCAACAATTTTTCCCGGCCTTTGAGGGAGGCATCATGGGCCGAAATGGCAATTACGGTCTCGTCCGTGGCCAGCAGAGCCCGCACCTTTTCATAGCCCAGGGTCAACTGGCCGGCCCGTTTCGCCAGGCCCAGAAGGGCCAAGGCCCGCTGTGCCATAAGCGCCTCGACCCGATCGGGCAGGTCATCCGCGACCACGACCGCACGTTTGGCGGCGCGGGCGAAAAGACGCTTTTTCACTGCCCGGTCGAGCAATTCCCGGCGTCCGCCGACCCAGATGCCCCGGCCCGGCAATTCGCGGCCAAGATCGGCGCATATGCCGCCATCCGGCCCAACCACGAAACGCAGCAAAGCGTCCGTCGAAACAGAAACCCCGGTGGCAATACAGCGCCGTTCCGGTGCGCCGGCCATCGCCTCGGCCGCGTCCTCTGTCATGGCTGTTGTTGCTGTATTGCCCATTTCGGCTGCTTTCAGGCCCCAGATTCTTCCGCAGCTTCTTCCGCCTCGGTCGCGTCATCATCGGCGGCCGCCTCTGCGGGTTGGTCTTCATCCTCGAACCAATGGGCCCGCGCCGCCATGATCATGGCCGAAGCCGTCTCTTCATCAAGGCCGAATTCACGCAATAGGCCATCGCCCGGATCAGTCAGTTCGTCGGTCGCCAGCTCGGCGAAGTCATCCAGCTCCTTGATGCCATTTTCGCCCAAGGTAACCAGCATGCCCGGTGTCAGGCCTTCAAGCGCGGCCAATTCCTCCGTGACGCCAAGTTCGGCACGTTTTTCATCGAACTCCGCATCGCGGGCTTCCAGATAGTCACTAGCTCGCTGTTGCAGGGCCGCCGCCAGATCTTCATCAAAACCTTCCAATGTGGCCAGTTCTTCCTGTTCCACGAAGGCGACTTCCTCGACCGAATTAAAGCCTTCGGTCGCCAGCAGCTGCGCCATCATTTCGTCAATGACCAACGCTTCGGTGAACAATTCGCTGCGTTGGCGCAGTTCTTCCTGGCGCCGTTCGGATTCTTCTTCCTCGGTCAGGATATCGATTTCCCAGCCGGTCAATTGCGAGGCCAGGCGCACGTTCTGGCCGCGCCGACCAATAGCCAGGCTCAACATCTCGTCGGGCACCACGACTTCGAACTTTTGGGCATCTTCGTCCATCACCACCTTGACCACGTCGGCGGGCGCCAGGCCGTTGACCAAAAAGGCCGCCGGATCGGCGATCCATTGGATGATGTCGATCTTTTCACCCTGCAATTCATTGACCACCGCCTGCACCCGGCTGCCCCGCATGCCGACGCAGGCGCCGACCGGATCGATACTGCTATCGTTGGAAACCACGGCGATCTTGGCCCGACTGCCCGGGTCGCGGGCCACGGCCTTGATCTCGATGATACCGTCGTAGATTTCCGGCACTTCCTGGGTAAACAGTTTTGCCATGAATTGCGGATGAGTGCGGGAGAGGAAAATCTGCGGCCCGCGCTGCTCCTGTCGCACGTCGTAAATATAGGCCCTGATGCGGTCACCCTGACGCAGGCTTTCCCGCGGCAGTGCCTCGTCCCGGCGCACGATGGCCTCGGCCCGGCCCAGATCGACCAACACATTGCCGTATTCGACCCGTTTGACCACGCCATTGACGACCTCGCCAATGCGGTCCTTGTATTCCTCGTATTGCCGCTCGCGCTCGGCCTCACGTACTTTTTGTACGATAACCTGCTTGGCTGTTTGCGTGGCGATACGGCCAAAATCGATGGGCGGCAGCGCTTCCGAGATCAAATCGCCGACCCTGGCATCCGGGTTGCGGCCCAGGGCCTCGGTCAGGCGGATCTCCGTGGCCGGGTTTTCCACTTCCTCGACCACGTCCAGCAGCCGGGAGAGGCCGATATTGCCGGTTTTGCGGTCAATTTCGGCACGAATTTCGTTTTCCATGCCGTATTTCGACCGCGCCGCCTTTTGGATAGCCTCTTCCATCGCCACGACGACGATTTCCGCGTCGATTGACTTTTCCCGTGCAACCGCATCGGCAATCTGCAACAGCTCCAACCGGTTGGCGCCTACGACTGTTTGTGCATCGGCCATTAGTTTTTTCTCTTCTTCAAGGTGTCTCTGATCAATTCATCGGTCAGCACCAGTTTGGCGCGGGCGACGGTCTCGAGGGGAATGGCGAATTCTTTTACACTGTTATCACTGTCGGTCACGGCGATATTGACCAAATCATCAGTCAAACCCTGTAGACGACCGACAAAACGGCGGCGGCCATCGATAGGGGCGTCTGCTTCGATGCGGGCCTGAAAACCTGTGTAACGGTCAAAGTCCTCGGGTCGAACCAGGGGCCGGTCAACACCGGGTGAACTGACTTCCAGTAAATAGGCGGTGGGGATTGGGTCTTCCACATCCAGAATGGCCGAGATGGCGCGGCTCAATTCGGTGCAATGAGCGACATTCATATCGCTTTCGTCCAAGGGTTCCGCCATCACCTGCAGGGTCGGCTGCGATTGCTCGCCCCCCGACATGCTCAATTGTACCAGGCGAAAGCCCATGGCCTCGACCGAGGGCGCAATCAGGCGTTCCACTTCACCCAGCTGATGATTTTCTGTGGCCACTGTTCGTCTTGATCCCAAAAACCCGTCTTAGAAAAACTGTCATAGAAAAACTGTCTTAAAACGCAAAAGGCAGGCCGCTGGCCCACCTTTGTTACCGCCCCGCTGGTCGCCAGGCTATTTGTTAGCTGCCTATATATGGTCCCAACCAACGTAACGCAAGCGTTAAGGCTGTTTGATGGGCTGTTTTCGTGCCTGGCGTTCGAAACTCAGGAAGGCGGGAGGGCGCCCGGCTTGTGCGCCCTTTTCCTCATATCGGGTGCCGGGCCAGCCTTCTGGCCGGTTGCGCCAGTCTCCGGGCCGCCGTGCCAACCATTGAAATTTTGGCGCCGGACACATATGGGCCAGAATCCAGCGGCAATAGTCCATGTGATCCGTGGCGATCCGCCATTGCGCGCCATCGCTCAGTACTTTGGCCATGGCGGCAATGTTTTCCGGTCCGACAAAGCGGCGCTTGTTGTGCCGACGCTTCGGCCAGGGGTCCGGGAAAAGCAGAAACGCACGTCCGATACTGCCCGCCGCCAGACCATCAAGCAACAGCCGGGCGTCATCCATGACGATGCGAACGTTGGTCAGGCTGTGTTGATCCACATCCCTGAGCAGACGGGCCACGCCATTGATAAACGGTTCGCAGCCGATAAAGCCGATTTCAGGATGGGCCTGGGCCATCGCCGACAAATGCTCGCCGGCGCCAAAGCCGATTTCCAGCCAGACCGCCTCGATATTCTTTTCGAACAATGTCCGCGGATCCAGCGCACTGGCCTGATAGTCGGCGGGATCAATCGCCAGGCGCGGCAACAGCCGCTCCAGCACATCCCGCCGGCCTATCCGAAGCGGCTTTCCGCGCCGCCGGCCATAAAGAGTACGCGGGTGGTTATCAGCCAAGAAGCGGCTTCAACTCCGGTACCAGACCCAACCCTTCCCAGCTGAAGTGGCCGTCTGCTTCCGCGTCCGGACCAAAATGACCGTATGCGGCCGTCTTGGCATAGATCGGCCGGTTCAGCGACAGCATGTTGTGGATGCCGCGGGGGCTCAAATCCACATTGTCGGAAAGGAAGCTGACCAGGCGGTCTTCATCGCAGCGGCCGGTGCCATAGGTGTCCACATAGATCGACAATGGCTTGGCCACGCCGATGGCATAGGCCAATTGGATGCAGCAACGGTCGGCCAGTTTGGCGCCGACAATATTCTTGGCCAGATAGCGCGCCGCATAGGCGGCCGAGCGGTCAACCTTGGTTGGGTCCTTGCCGGAAAACGCACCGCCGCCATGGGGGGCGGCACCGCCGTAGGTATCAACAATGATCTTGCGGCCGGTCAGACCGGCATCGCCGTCCGGGCCGCCGATGACGAACCGGCCCGTCGGATTGACATAGAATTCGTCTTCCGGGCACATCCAGCCGTCAGGCAGAACTTCGTTAACATACTTACGCACCAACTCGCGCACTTCGTCCGCGCCCGCTTCCTCGGCATGCTGGGTCGAGACCACGACGGAGGTGGCGCCAACCGGCTTACCGTCAACATAGCGCAGGGTGACCTGGCTTTTCGAATCGGGGCCGAACTGCGGTGTCAGGCCCGCGTGGCGGTCCTCGGCCATGCGGCGCAGAATGGCGTGGGAATAATGGATAGGCGCCGGCATCAGGGCGTCGGTTTCATTGCAGGCATAGCCGAACATGATGCCTTGGTCGCCCGCCCCGATGTCCTTGTTGCCGGAGGCATCGACGCCCTGGGCAATATCAACGGACTGGGGGTGGAGGTGGACCTGCACCTCGGCTTTTTTCCAATGAAAACCATCCTGTTCATAGCCGATACGGCGTACCGTATCGCGGGCCGCCTGTTCCATGGCTGCCTTGTTGTTGGCAACTTCGGCGGGGCCGCGCACTTCGCCGGCTAAAACGATCAGATTGGTGGTAGTCAGCGTTTCACAGGCGACCCGGGCATTGTCCGGATCAGCAGCCAGAAACATATCAACGATCGCATCGGAAATTTGATCGCAAACTTTATCCGGATGCCCTTCGGACACGGATTCAGAGGTGAAAAGATAGTTGCCGCTCGACACGAGGCGCCTCCTGCAAATTATAAAGCCATGACTAATTTGGTCTCGGCGATCATATCGCCAAATGCAGGGGGGTTGTTGCAGGCTTTTTGCGATCGGTCAAGCACCGCCGATGGATAGTGGGCAGTGCCTAAATGACGCAGGCTGAATTTAGTTGAAAATTCAGTTGTATTAGACCTCGTCCACGTCTTCGAGGACTTGACCGCCAACCGCCTTGACCAGATCAAACAGCCGCTTGCGCACACCAGCGTCGGTGATTTTGTAATAGGCGCGCACCAATTCCAGGGTTTCGCGTTTCGCCAGATCGTCCTGATCAAAATTGGCCTGGGCCGCCTCCGCAAAGCCGGGCTGGCCCGACGCCACTTCCGGCGACATGTCGTCAAAGAAGAAAGACACGGGCACATCCAATATACGGCTTAACAAAAATAACCGGGAGGAGCCGATGCGGTTGGTGCCGCGTTCGTATTTCTGTACCTGCTGAAACGTTAATCCCAAGGCATTGCCAAGTTTTTCCTGACTCATACCCAACAGAGTACGACGAAGCCGAACGCGTGAGCCGACATGAATGTCAACCGGATTGGGATTCGCTGTCACTGATACTACTCCTCTTTCGCAATCATTGCTGGCAAGCCGTCATTCTGGTCGCCGAAAAATACTGTATGCATCCAATTAGTTGCATATGCATGTATGTAGCAGCCGGGTTTGTCTGTCAAGCATCGACTAGTTGTTATGGCGGACAGTAATAATACGGTAAAAACGGGCAAGAATACTCAGTCCGGCAAGAAATAGACACAATAGGGCAAAAATCCCGTCGCCAAAACGGGCATATAGGGTTTCCGGCAAGGCGGCAGGCAGGCGGCTATCGATCACGCCCGCCACGGCCAAGGGCAATTGGCTGGTAATGCGTCCATGGGGATCGATCACGGCGGAAATTCCGGTATTCGCAACCCGGACCACGGGCAGACCAAGTTCAACCGCACGAACCCGGGCAATGGCAAGGTGTTGGCGAGGTCCGAAATTACTGCCAAACCAGGCATCATTGGTCAAATTCAACAGCCATTCCGGTCTCGTAACTAAATTATAGGGTTCGCCTTGCGTCTCTATTTCGCGGGGAAAAATGATCTCGTAGCAGATCAAGGGTCGAAAAGACGGCAGGCCGGCGAGGCTTACCAGGCGTGGCCCCGAACCTGGCGAAAAGTCCACGGCGCCATGCGCCAGTTTGTCCAAACCAAGGTGCGCCATCACGGCGCGGAAGGGCAGGTATTCACCAAAGGGCACCAGATGAGACTTGTCATAAATTGCTGTGGTAACACCATTGCGATCAAGAGAAAAAATACTATTATACAATTTTAAGGGGCGTTCCGTGGACTCCCCGCGCCGAGGGGAACCGGTTATCAACAGGCTGCCCGGGGGCAGGGCGCGGGCGATGGCCCCGCCGCGGCGTTGATCCGTCGCCAAAAAAAACGGTGTTGCTGTTTCCGGCCAGATCAAATGGCTGAAATCCGCTGGCTGTCCCGCGCCATCCGCGCTCAGGCTTAGCTCAAGGTAAAGTGCCAAATGCCGGTCGCGCAACTCCGGCCGCCATTTGTCCGCCTGTGGAATGCCGGCCTGGACAAGGCGCAACCGTATCTCTGGATGATAGCTATCCGCCGCCGCTTGCAACCGTGCCTGGGACAGCGCCAACACCAGGACGACGAGGGCCAGGGCGATGGCGCTGGCTGCGAACCCCCGCATACGGGCGCCCGCCACCTTTGAACTGCCATTTGTGTTTGCGATCAGCATCAAGGCGGGCGCGGCGGCGGCCAGTACCGCCAGCAGCCCCAGGCCGGATGATCCCAGATAGGCGGCGGCCTGTAAGCTGAAGTCGCTGGCGGCCCAGACATGTCCGGACAGCAGCCAGGGAAACCCCGTTAACACGGAACCGCGCAGCCATTCGCTCAGGCCCCAGAACAAGGTGAACGCCAGCAAACGGCCGATCCCCGGCGTCGACAGACGCTGGGTACAGACGGCCGCCAAGGCGGGAAACAATCCAAGCCCGGCTGCCAGGGCGAATAGCGCGAAAGGCATCAGCCAGCCAAAGCGGGCGGCATCGACCATAAAGGCATGGCCGACCCAATGCAGGCCAACCAGAAAATAACCGATACCGAAAGCCCAACCGTGGAAAAAAGCCGCTGTCGTGCGCCCCGTCCCATGCAAAAGCCATAACAGGCCGCCATAGCCAAGTACCATCAAAGGCCAAAGATACCAGGGCGCCAGCGCCAGGGCGGCAGCGGCGCCAAACGACACCGCGGCAAGAAGACGGAACCAAATGGAATGCCAGACAGGTTTGACAGACCGGTCAAATGAGCCAGTATTCATGAAAACTGCTCTAGCCGTTGGATTCTGTACCGGGCTCGTCGCCTGGCTCACCCTCGTCGCCGTCGTCGCTGGCGGCATTGCTGCCTGCGCCGTGGCGGATCATCAACCGCTTGACCCGGCGCAGATCAGCATCGACGACCTCGAATTCAACGCCGCTTGGATGGCTGATAACCTCGCCGATCTGCGGCACTCTGCCCAGCATGGCAAAGACCAGACCGCCCAAGGTTTCGATATCCTCGTCGACTTCGTCGGGCAATAGATCGACGGCCAGAATTTTCTCCAAATCCTCGATTTCGGCCCGCCCGTCGGCTTCGATACTGCCATCGGGCCGTTCCTGCAATGAAGGCCCCTCGTGCGTGTCATGCTCGTCTTCGATCTCGCCGACGATCTCCTCGACAATATCTTCAATGGTCACCAGGCCGTCCGTGCCGCCGTATTCATCAACCACCACGGCCATATGAATGCGGGTCGATCGCATACGTGCCAATAGATCCAGGATCGGCATGGACGGCGGCACCACCAGCAGTTCGCGTAGGATGCGCGCCAGGGACAATTCCTCGTCCCGGCCCCAATGATCGACGATATCCTTGATATGAACAAAGCCGGCGATGTCATCCAGGGTCTCGCGATAGACCGGCAGACGGGAATGATGGGCCTGACGGAAGGTGCTGACTACGTCCGCCGTCGAGGCACCGGCCTCCAGCGCTACGATGTCGGTGCGCGGCACCATTACGTCATCCACTTCCAATTCGCCAAAACTGATGATGTTCATCAGCATCGCGCGCTGTTCCGGGTTCATCACGGGCGTCAAGGCTTCGTGCTCGTCGATGACCTCCTCAATGCTCTCCTTCAGGTCCGTATCGCCGCCGCCGCGCAACAGATTGCTCAGCCAATGCAGGAAGCCGCCACTGCCGCCGGCTTCGGGCATGCTGGTACCCTGGGCCTTGGCGCCGCCGTTACGCGGTTTGCCGGATGAAGGAAGGTCGGACGAATCACTCATGTCAGGTCCAATGATACACTCTGGTCCGCCAACAGATAGGGGTCCGCGATGCCCATGCGGGCCAGGATTGCCACTTCCCGCGCTTCCATTGCATGCGCCCCTTCCACGTCAATATGATCCAAACCCAACAGATGCAATGTACCATGAACCAGCAGGTGGCAAAAATGATCATGCAAAGTCTTGCCCTGAGCCCGCGCTTCGGTGGTGACGACGCCATGGGCCAGCACGATATCACCTAGTAACAGCGGCATTTCCGGATTGCCCGGCGCCGGACTTTCATCGCCATCGCCATCGCCGGCAAAGGACAATACATTGGTTGCCTTGTCGATTTGGCGAAAGTCTTTGTTGAGTTGCCGCATTTCTCCATCGTCGGTCAGCGTTACGCCAATCTCGATCTCCCGGCCGGCCAGACCAGTATCGGTCAAGACAGCGGCCACGATCTTTTGCCCAATCTCCACTGCATCAGGCAGGTCGGTCAGCCACGCCCGGCAGGGGGTGGACACGATGATCTCTATCTGCATCGCTGTTTTTATCGCCTTCCAGTGTGGAACTGTTTGGGTTCGCCATGGGTGGATAGTCAACTCGATTGTGAAACACACCCAGCGTCAAGGTACGGGTAAACGTGGTTTCGATAATATCCAGATCGCGCAGGGTCAGATTGCAGTCATCCAACTCTCCTTCGCCGACGCGCGTCTCGATGACATGACGGACCCGCGCGCCAACGCTTGCCGCGGTCGGATCCTTCAGGGCCCGGGTCGCGGCTTCGATGGAATCGGCCAACAACAAGATGCCGGCCTCGCGCCGCTGCGGCCGCGGGCCGGGATAGCGGTAATCCTCTTCGGGCCCGTTGTAACCCTGGGCCTTGGCCTTTTCATGGAACACCCGCAACAACGTTGTGCCCTGATGTTGGGCGATGCCCTCCAGGATCAGCCGGCCCAGCTTGGCTTTCCGTGCCATCTCCAGGCCGTCAAGAATATGATGCAGGATCACCCGTGCTGAAACGTCGGGAGCCAAGCGTTCATGAATATTGTCGCTGCCGCGCTGGTTTTCCATGAAATAGGCCGGGCGTTGCAATTTGCCGATATCGTGATACAGCGCCATGACCCGGCACATAAGGCCATTGGCGCCAATGGCTTCGGCGCCGGCTTCCGCCAGATTGGCGACCATGGTGGAATGGTAGTAGGTGCCCGGTGCCTTCAGCGCCAATTCCTTCAACAGCGGATTGTCGGCCGAGGCCAGCTCCAGCAGACGGGTATCCGTGGTTTCGTCGAACAGCCATTCAAAGGCTGGCAACAGGCCCAGGGTCGCCACTCCGACCAACAGGCCCGAGACTATTCCGCCCAGCATCAAGGGTAGATGTTCGCTGCCCATGGCATGACCGGCAAGGGTCACCGTCACCGGCACCATGGCCGCCTGGGCCAAAGCCACCATCAGGCCGATGCGCAACAGATCAATCCGCCGGCGGCTGCGCCGGGCGGCGATGCCGGCGACCAACGCGCCGACAATGTAATTCGTTGCCAGCCACAAATCGCCATTTACCCGATAGGCCAGAAACAGCGTCAAAACCACCCCGACCAACAACGATGTCCGCGCATCGACCAACAAGGACACCAGCACCGTGGCCAGCGCCAGCGGTATGAAATAGGCGGCGGCGTCGGGGTCAAAACCCATGCCGTCGGCAAAACCCAGGCCGGCATAAAACATGGCGACGCCGATCAGGGAGGTGGCGGCGACAATGCTTAGGGTCAGGTAAGCGGACTTCCGCCCAAAGCTGAGCGGTACCCGAGCGCGGGAGAAAAAGATCGCACCCAATAATAGAAAGCCGACCAACAGCCCCGCGACGGCCACCATTTCACGCCAAACCTGACGCCCGTCGGCATTCTGGTTCAAGATACCAATACGCCGCCAGGCCATGGGGGTAACCCGATCGCCCCGGCGGACGATGACCTCTCCCGCCTTGATCCGCAGAAAAACGGGCTCGACGCCCGCCACCGCTTCGTCGCGCCGCTTCTGGCTGGCGACCTGGTTGGGCTGTAGATTTGGCCGTGCTATCTCCTGGGCGGCCTGCAGGATCCAGCTGCGGACGATCCGGGCCTCGCCATAAGGGGCATCGCCGGCCCGGGCCGTCATTAGGCGGCGCAACTGGCGCAGGTCAATGATGCCGACGGCGTTTTCCCGGCGCGAACCCATTTTCAGGCTCAGGTCCCAAATTTCCAGACTGCGGCCAGTACTCGTCCCCGTACTCGTCCCAGTATTCGTCCCGGGGCCTGCTCCGCTACTCGATCCGGTACTCGTCCTGTTGCCTGTGCTGGGTCCAGATGGCAGGGCTCCACGATCCGCGATCACCTGGCGGTCGAGACCCATGTTCAAAAAGAAATTAATCGCCAGCGCCGCATCACTGGGATCAGCCAGGCCTTCGATCAAGGCGAAGACGCCGCTACTTACGGTGGCCCCCAGCTCTTTCTGGAAATCGGCTCTGCGGTCCGCCACCGGCCTGGCATCATCCGTTTTTCGCGCTTTCAGATTGGCCAGTGCCTGGAACACACGATCACCAAGACCAAAGTAGAGATCGGAATCATAGTCGAAAATTTCTGCAACCCCGGCCCGAGCCGCTTCGCGTCGGGCCTGGGTGGCCGCGCGGTCCTCAACCAGGACATCACGGCCGGCACGGACCGTCGCCTGCGCCACGGTGTCTATGGCGGGCTGCGCCACCCGGCCGCCGCCAGGCTGGATCAGCAACATGGTCATCAACACGATAAAGCCCAGCGCGGCGGCGATGTCCCGCACCGGCCGCCAGCGCTGCCAACGGTCATCCGCCAGGGCCACGCTGGCTGCCTGGCGCAGCACCTCCCGTGTCTCCGCCAAACCGCCGGGACCCATGGGCCCAGAGGCGGTTGGCGTAACCGATGGCGTATTGGGGCCGTCGCTGTTGCCCGGCATGACTAATCCTTGCCGGCGGGTGTTTTGCCGGCCTGTTCGTAGGCCCGCACGATCGTACCGACCAGGGGATGGCGGACAACATCGTCGGCGCTGAATTCAATCATTTTTATGCTCTCGATGCCGCCCAGAATTCCCAGCGCGTCCTTAAGTCCGGACGGGGTGCCGGCCGGTAGATCGACCTGGGATGGATCGCCCGTGACCACCATGCGGCTGTTCTCGCCCATGCGGGTCAGAAACATCTTCATCTGCACCGGCGTGGTATTTTGCGCCTCGTCCAGGATAATACAGGCGTTAGACAGGGTGCGGCCGCGCATATAGGCCAGCGGCGCCACCTCTATTTCGCCCGCGTCACGGCGGCGCAAAACCCGGTCGCCGGGCATCATGTCGTACAGGGCGTCATACATCGGCCGCATATAAGGATCGACCTTTTCCTCCAGCGCGCCGGGCAGAAAACCAAGGCGTTCCCCGGCTTCGACCGCCGGGCGGGTCAGGACGATGCGTTCGACGGCCTCTTCCAGCAACATGGAAACCGCAATCGCGACCGCCAAATAGGTCTTGCCGGTACCAGCCGGGCCCAAGCCAAATACCAGATCACTATGCCGCATGGCATCCACATAGGCCGCTTGTTTCGGGGAGCGCGGGGTGATCAGTTTTTTCTGCGTCCTGATAAGGGTGTCTTCCGATCCGGTGGTGCGGCGCGACTTGCGCTTAGAGTTGCGCTGGGATTTCGGTGCCGTGGCCCCATCGTCCTGGTTATCGGGCCGCGATTGCATCCCGGTTTGCTCAAGCGGTTGCACCTCGGCCATGCGGACGGCGCCATCCACGTCCGCTACCGTGACTTCGAGGCCGCCTTTCAGGCGTTGATACAGATCTTCGAGCGCGGCACGGGCCACCGCCGCCGAATGCGCCTCGCCCAGGATAGCAACCCTGTTGCCTCTCGGTACCAGCGAGAGGCCCAGACGCTGCTCGATCCGGGCCAAGTGGCGGTCATGCTCGCCAAACAGCGGCGCCAGCAGCCGGGTATCATCAAAATCGATCACCAGGGCCGGTTCGCCGCCATTTGTTGTCATGTTCAAACTATCTGCTCCATGCCGATTGGCTTTTCCGAGGGCGCCATCGCCGCAGTCGGCTGCAAATCCGGTCCTTGAACACCGGAAATTAATTGCCCCGCCAGGCTGTTGGCATGGGCATCGGTAATCTCAACCTCGACCATTCGCCCCAGCATTGAGGCGGGGCCATCTAGATGTACCGCCTGCATATAAGGGCTGCGGCCCACCAATTGACCGGGCCTTCGGCCGGTCCGGTCCAACAATAGGCTCAACCGCCGGCCCACCATCTGTTGATTGAAAGCCTGTTGCTGGCTGTCCAGCAAGGCCTGCAGGCGTTGCAGTCTTTCGCCGCGCACATCGTCGGGCACTTGATTTTCCAACAAGGCCGCGGGCGTGCCGGGGCGGGGGCTGTATTTAAAGGAATAGGCCTGCGCGTAGTTGACGCTGGCCACCAATTCCATGGTGGCCTCGAAATCCGCCTCGCTCTCACCGGGGAAGCCGACAATGAAATCCCCCGAGAGGGCAATGTCGGGCCGCACCTGGCGCAGACGCGCGACGCTGGCCTGATATTCCGCCGCCGTGTAGCCCCGGTTCATGGCGGCGAGAATGCGGTCCGATCCCGATTGTGCCGGCAGATGCAGATAGGGCATCAATTTTTCGCAGCTGCCATGGACGGCATACAATCGGTCGTCCATATCCCTGGGATGAGAGGTGGTGTAGCGGATCCGCTCCAGGCCATCGATCCCGGCCAATTGTGTAATCAGTTCGGCCAAATCCCAGGCCGCGCTAGCCGTGCCGGTTGCGCCCCCTTCCGGCGCGGCGCCATGATAAGCGTTGACGTTCTGGCCCAGCAGGGTGACTTCGCGCACGCCGGCCTCGACCAGGGACCGGCACTCCGTCAAAACCGCCTCACCGGGCCGCGAGAATTCGACGCCCCTGGTATAGGGCACCACGCAGAAGGTGCAGAATTTGTCGCAGCCTTCCTGGATAGTCAGAAACGCGGTGCAGCCCGCGGCCGCGATATCCGCGCGGGGCTGCGGCAGATGGTCGAATTTTGCCTCGTCCGGGAATTCCGTATCCAGTATGCCCGCGCCCTTGCTGCTTTTCTTGCCCGCGCCCGTTTTCGCGGCACGTTCGGCCCGGACGATCATTTCGGGCAGACGGTGATAGGTTTGCGGGCCAAAGACGATGTCCAGGAACGGCGCCCTGGCCAGCATCTCGGCCCCCTCCGCCTGGGCCACACAGCCGGCGACGGCAAGCACCGGGCCTGCGTCTTCTGGATTGTCCTCGGCCCGTTGTTCCCTTATCTGGCGCAAGCGGCCCAGTTCGGAATAGACCTTTTCCGCAGCCTTTTCACGGATGTGGCAGGTGTTGAGAATGACCATGTCCGCCTCTTCCGGGCCGTCGGCCTGGGCATAACCCAGGGGCGCCAGGACGTCCGCCATGCGGGCGGAATCGTAGACATTCATCTGGCACCCGTAGGTGCGGATAAAAAGTTTCTTAACCAAGGAATATTCGGGGCAAGGGAAGCCACCCGCGTCCGCAATAGCCACCGTCGGTCGATTTGCGGCCAATGCCGCACCGCGGGATACGCCGCGCGGCAGGTCGAGCTGCCTGGCGCCTGCTATTGTCTTCGCTCTCGCGCGCCCGGCATGTATCCAGGCGCTGGCGACGTTGGTTCATTCCCTTATCGCGCTCCACACTATGTTATCAGGAAAAACACTATCAATAGGGCGCAAATAGTCAAGAAGTCAGGCCGCCGTCAACCTTCCGCTTTTATATCTCTGAATGCCGGCGATCAGGGGCCGGCGCCCTCGCCGCGAAATGCCATAGCCGCCGTGCGGTCAAATTTCCCGAAAAAAACCGGAAGGCCTAATCCCCGCCGTCGTCGTCACCGTCCGAAGGGCGCGTGTTCTGCAAAGGCACGCCATAAAGCTCCATCCGATGACCGACCAGGCGAAAGCCCAGATCAGCGGCTATTTTTTCCTGCAATTGTTCCAATTGCTCGTTCTGGAATTCGATCACCTTGCCGCTTTCGTTATCGATCAAATGATCATGGTGATCGCTTTGGGCGCGCTCAAAGCGGGCCCGGCCATCGCCGAATTCCAGGCGTTGCAGTATGCCCGCGTCTTCAAAAATGCGCAGAGTACGATAGACGGTTGCAATGGAAATTTTTGGATCCAGCTTGCCGGCCCGGCGATAAACCTCTTCTGCGTCGGGGTGATCGTCGGCTTCCGATAGCACGCGGGCAACAACACGGCGTTGCCCGGTCATCCGCAGACCACGTTCCAAGCAAAGCCGTTCGATATGCCCCGGCATTCAATCCTTTCCTCCGGCCGTCCAACCACCTAGTGCGCGATGATGTTAGACACCCGTAAATTAAACAGCGCCTTAAACCACACCGCCGCTAAACAGTGCCGCGGCGGCTTCGTGATGTGCCCAGGCCGATTTTCTTGGCCAGATCGCGGCGTTGCTCGGCGTAATTCGGCGCAACCATGGGATAGTCCGAGGCTAGGCCCCAACGTTCGCGGTATTGATCGGGGGTCATGTCATAGGCGGTTTTCAAATGCCGTTTCAGCATTTTCAGTTTCTTGCCATCTTCCAAACAGATAATAAAATCGGGTGTAATCGATTTGCGGATTGGTACAGCTGGTTGCGGTTTTTCTGCTGCCGGGGCTGCTTCCTTGCCAAGTTCCGCTAAAGTCGCGTAGACCTGTTGGATCAATTGCGGTAATTCACTGACGGGAACGCCGTTGTTTGAAACATGAGATGCAACAATGTCCGTGGTTAGCGTCAATAGTTCACTAAGATCAGTACCTTGTTCAGCCATGTTACCCGTTCCTTTAAGAAAATCAGACAATTGCATATGCGCAGACTTCATAATTCTGGAATAATATTAAAGTTTTGTTGCCTTTTATGCAATGGAAAAATAGTAATTCGGCAATATTTGTCTTAGTATTTGGGAAATTTGAATGGAACTTGATGCAGTGACCCATTTTTTGGACATAACAGCGCAAATTTGCCCAATGACTTTTGTTCGCACCAAACTATTAATCGAGTCAATGGCTTCCGGCGAGCGGGCAACTGTGCGGTTACAGGGTGTGGAGCCATTGCAGAACGTGCCGCGTTCGGTACGCGAACACGGCCATAAGATCATATCCCTGGAGCCCGAAGACGCCGCCAACCCGGCAGGACCGCAACTACTGGTCCTTGAAAAGGCCTGATTTCCACCGATAGCCCCATTGAATCGGAATTGCTCTATTCTTAAGAATTAGAGCACTACGGTAGTAGGGTGCGGCGCATAATAATGGCGTCGACGCCATCTTCGCGGCCTGCGCCATGTTCGCCCCGATAATAGCTTTTTCGGCGCCCCACGGGGACAAAGGCGGCCGCGCGGTAGAGCGCGATTGCCGCCGCATTGTCGGCGGCAACCTCCAGCAATAAATCCTCGACGCACAACAATCGGGCCTGCGCCACGATAGCGCCCAGCAGGGCGGTGCCGGTGCCTGTATTGCGCCGGGCAGGCACGACACCCAGGGCGATGATCTCGCATTCACCGCCGCCTGCCCGCGCCAAGGCGAAGCCGGCCGGCATCTGCTGCGCGCTCTCTTCCGTGCTGGCCAGGAAGGCAAAGGCGCCCGGCATGGCCAAAAGCGAGGCAAATGCATCCTGGGTCCAGGCTTCGGAAAAGCACAGGCCGTGCAATCTCGCCAACAGGGCGCAACTGCCCGCCCCGGCGGGAGAAATTTCGAGGCTCATTTTGGCGGCAGCGAGTTTGGCGGTGGGTTTGGCGCCTCAGCTGGCAGACGGGCATCCGGCGCCCGCAGATATAGCGGCGCCGGCGGCCAGCGGCTGGCCCGGTGGCGCCATGCCTCCGCCGCCAGGGCCAGAACGGCCGCATCGGGCTGTTCTCCACCCTCGACGATTCGCCAATCAGGCAATTCAGCCTGCAACAACGCCGCGCCGGTGCCCACGATCAAGCCGGAAGCTGGATTGAACGTGGCGGCGGGCGCCTTGGCTTTGGCACCAAGCTTCATTGCCGAGGCCTCGGTCAGAGCCTGGCCGGCACCATCAAAAGTCTGGGTATAGAGCTCGCCACGGCGGGCATCAATCGCGGCAATGATGCCGCCGCCGGCTGCCGGCTGCGTCTGTATCGCGCCCAGTGTTTCGCTCTGTACCACGGCCTGTGCCAGCAGCTCCAACGTGTTGACGCCGAGGATCGGCAGCGCGTGCACCAAGGCCAGGGCGCGGGCCGCCGCCAGGCCGACGCGAACGCCGGTAAAGGTGCCCGGGCCAATGGTCACGGCGAGCAAATTCAATTCCGCGAAATCGATGCCGGCCTGCTGCCGCACGGCCTCGATCATGGGCAGCAACTGTTCGGCGTGACCGCGCTGCATCAATTCATGGCGGTGGGCCAGCACCGCGCCGGCATGGGAAATGGCGGCGGAACAAGCCTGCTGCGTGGTGTCAAATGCCAGAATGGGCATGGCCCGAATGCCTCGCGTCCCGGTGCCGGACCGGATTGTTGAACTAGATCACTTTGGCGGCGTCGTCAAAGGCCAGCCGCGGCTTGCGTGGCGGCAAGGCGGCGGGATCCCCGTGGCCCAGGTTGCAGAGGAAATTCACCCGTATGGTACTGTCGGCGAAAAATTCCCTGTTGACCCCATCCACATCAAAGCCGGACATCGGCCCGCAATCCAGGCCCAGGGCGCGGGCGGCGATGATCATATAGGCGCCCTGCAAGGTGCTGTTGCGAAACGCCGTTTCCAGCAGCTTTTCGTCGTTGCCCTCGAACCAGGTGCGAACCTCTTCGTTGCCCGGCCACAGGGTTTCGAACTTGTCGCAGAAGGCAAGGTCATAGCCAACGATGGCGACGGCGGGGGCGGTCATGGTCTGGGTTACATTGCCGGCGCTCAAATAAGGGCGCAACCGCTCCTTTGCCTCGTCCGAGCACAGGAACAGGAAGCGCCCCGGCGACCCATTGGCCGAGGTCGGCCCCAGGCTCAACAATTCATAGAGCGCCTGCAAGGTGATTTCCGAGACCGGCCGATCCAGCCAAACCCCATGGCTACGCCCATCACGGAAAATGATGTCGAAGCTTTTGTCGTTTACAATTCCGCTCATCTTGGCTTCCTCGCTGTCCTGCTGCCCTAGCTTACTGCGCCGACTTTCTACTGGCCTTTTTTACAGCGATAAGAATAAATTGGAATTAAGATATATTGGTCTTGCTGGGTAAGTGTATTAAACACATCTATCATGCAATCTATTTGTGGCAAATATCGTCTTCCGATCATTGGGACCCGGATTGGCAAAAAGCCGATTTATCTGGGCCTGCTCCTACTTTTTCTGTTGTTGGGCAGTTTTGACCCGGTCCTGGGCGGACGGCGCGCCCAGGCGGGCGAGGTGGCCTCGTCGGCGGTTGTATTCATGTATCACCGCTTTGGCGAAACAGACTATCCCTCGACCAATGTCAGGATAGAGCAATTCGCGGCCCATCTGGCCGAGATCAAGGCGGGCGGCTACAACGTCATGTCCCTGCCTGAAATCATTACGACTTTTCGCCGCCAGGAAACCTTGCCCGAGCGCACCATCGCATTGACCATCGACGATGCCTTCCTCTCTGTGTACGACCGGGCCTGGCCCATGCTGGCCAAGGCGGGCCTGCCCTTTACCCTGTTCGTGGCCACCAATGCCATTGATGCCAAGCGGCCGGGACATATGACCTGGGCGCAGCTGCGGGCCCTGGCGGCGGCCGGCGTGAGCATTGGCAACCATAGCGGCAGTCACGGCCATTTACCCGACGCCAGCCGGGACAGTCTGGAGGAAGAGCTAACCCGTTCCAACGCGCGCTTTCGCGCGGAGTTGGGCTTCGCGCCGAAACTGCTGGCCTATCCCTACGGCGAGTTCGGCCTGCGGGAGAAACAGGCTGCCCAGGCAGCGGGTTTCATCGCGGCCTTCGGTCAGCATTCTGGCGTTGCCCATAGTGGCGAGGACCTTTATGGCCTGCCCCGTTTTGCCCTGAACGAGCGCTTTGCCGCCGTCGAGCGGTTTCGTCTCGCGGGCAATGGCTTGCCGTTACCGGTCAGAGATGTGCTGCCCGCCGATACGGTATTGCACGACAACAATCCGCCGGCCTTTGGCTTTACCGTGTCGGAAAGCATTGGCAGCCTGAAAACCCTGGCCTGTTTCGCCTCCAATCAAAGTAGTGTTGCGCAATTGGAGCGCCTGGGCAGCCGGCGTTTCGAAGTCCGCCTGGAAAAGCCTTTCGCGCCCGGCCGGGGCAGGATCAATTGCACGCTGCAGGCAAAAGACGGCCGCTGGCGCTGGTTTGGGACACCGTTCTATATTCCCAAGAAATAGGCATTCTTGAGACGTAGCCGCCATGCATGACGGTGCCCCATTGCGATAAATTCAGGTGTGACTAATTTAGGCGTCCAAACCCAGGTGCGACGAATTCAGGACGGCTGGCCGCTGCCTAGATCCGTATCGGCCGGCAGCAACCGTACATCATCGAAATCGTGCAGCCGGTTGGCCCGCATGATCACGCGGATGGTCTGGACGTATTTCTCGCCCCGTTCGGAATAGCGCTCCAAGGCCCCGGTCAAGGCATAACCATTCAATGGTTTGCCGCCGTCACGCAAGGCCGCACGCTTGCTGCGCAACGTCTTGTAGGCGAAATGAGTATTCAGGTTCCAAACATAGGACCGCACCGAGGTGTACAGGCTGTTGAATGCCTTGACCTCGTAACTCTGCCCTTGTGCCCGGCGCAGGGGTACCAGCCCATCGCCTTTGCGAAAGGTCCGTTGACCGAACACCGCGTTGCCCTGGCGGGCAAAACGCGAGGTGCCCCAACCAGATTCTTCCGCGCCCTGGGCCAGGGCCAGCGAGGCCGGAATTACATCGACCCGTTGTTGCAGCTCGTCCAGATCGCCCTTAGGCACCTCGTACTGCGCCGCCAGATGAGCCAGAAAGGCCTTTTCGCTTGCCGATAGATTGTCTTGCGCGCGTTTCCGCACGAGTAGCGACAGCATGCGCTGGCGTTCCGCCTGCACCTCTTCGTTGGCGCGCAGGACGAGAGGCAGCACGGTCTTGATGAAAATTTCCTTGCGCAGTTTGGGCGAGCGCAATTTCGCCAGTTTGGCCGGGAAGCGGCTCAAATATACCGGCGGCACCGCTGCCTTGCCCCGCCGCAACGCCGTCAGGGATAAATCGAGCAATTCCTGGCTGTTGAAGCGCCGGCCATGGCGCCAATCAAGGCGTTGCCCGGGTAGGACCGCCAAACTGGCCAGCTGCAATGGCGTATCCTTGCTTTGGCCCAGATGCGGCATCTCCAGAGCCGGCATCGACGCGATCGCGCTGATCGCCGGATGAAAAGCGGGCGCGGCGAACAAATTTATCTCGCTCACGCCGAACGCCGTGTTGCGTACCATCTTCGCCGCAGCGGAAGACGGGCCGGAGAGGGTTGGGCCCACAAAAACTTGGCCTGCACAAACAACGGCAAGTGCGGCGGCCATGACAGCCTGATTTCCAATTTTCATCGTCAACGCCATTTTTGATTGATGGCCAGCCACCAACCCCCTTACACCCAGCCGTTCAAACCATCGTTCGTCGGCTATTCGTTTTGTGATCCGGCACTACCAACACACCTTGCCTGATCGTTGCGCTTGCACCTTTTTCTCAAATCTAATTTTTTTCTTAACAGTTTGTTCATACACTGTTTGCTATTGTCCCAGCTGAGTGCCGAAGTGTTTCCAAATTCCGGGCTGTTAAGCAGTCCTTAATCCCGATTTGGCGGAGCCAGATGGGAAAATTTGAAAAAAATTTGGCGGTTCTTCTGAGCTTTTGACGCCTAAGCCGAATTAGACTAGATCAAGCGCCGCGCCGGTTTCCGGCGGCCTGACCGGCCATTCTGGCCGGCTTTCTTGCTTCTTCAGGCCTCTGATTACGCCAAAAACACTAAAAAATCAAGCTGAGTCCTGCCGCCTTGTTGGCAGTGCTGCTGGCAGTGCTGTTGGCAATGTTGTTTGTGGTGTCGTTTGCGTTCAATGCAAACCAAACATCACCAGATTTAGCCTCCGATCATTATGGTTGCGATTCGCTGCCTGATTATATCAGACCGCGCGAACTTCCGTTACCTCCGGGACGAAGTGCAACAGCATCCGTTCGATGCCGTTTTTTAGGGTAATGGTCGCGCTGGGGCAACCGGCGCAAGCGCCGCGCATATGCAGATAAACCACGCCCTCTTCGAAGGAATGAAAGACAATATCGCCGCCATCCTGGGCCACCACGGGCCGTACCCGGCTTTCCAGCAGCTCGTTAATCTGCGCCACCACCTCGCCGTCGGCCCCGCCAGCCCCGTGGGAGCCGGACCCATCCGGATCCTTCCCGGCACCGGCCGGCGCGCTGGGACCATCCACTAAGGCATTGATAATAACCGGCAGCCCTTGGTTAAAATGGGCCATCAACGCGCCAAGGATCAGCGGCTTTAGATGAAACCATTCGGCCTCGCCCTTGGTAACCGAAACAAAATCATGACCCAGGAATACGCCGCTTACCCCTTCGATGGCGAACAGGCTCTGCGCCAGGGGCGAGGCCTGCGCCTCCGCTTCGCCGCGATAGTCAAAGGTGCCTGACGGCAGCACGGTTATGCCGGGTAGAAATTTCAAGGTTTCAGGATTTGGTGTGGGTTCGGTTTGAATAAACATTTCGCTGCCCCGTCGCTGCCCCGTCGCTGGCCTCAATACTGGTCCCCGCCAGTCAGGTTCAGCAATTAGGACAGCCCCGGCGGCCGCCGTCAAGGCGAGGCGCGTGCGGCGAATGGTCGCCGCAGCGCACCGCGTCCAAAAAACTTATCCGGCTTTTTCGCGCCGTTCCCGCTCCGCCGCGATCAGGGCCGCCTTGCGCTCCAGCCCCCAACGGTAGCCGCCCAGGCCGCCGTCGCCGCGCACCACCCGATGGCAGGGAATAATTAGCGACACCGGGTTGGTGGCGCAGCCGCGGGCCACGGCGCGCCGGGCCGTGGCCTTGCCGCTGATCTGTTCGGCCAACTCCGAATAGGTGCGGGTCACGCCGGCCGGAATTTGCATCAATTCCTGCCAGACCCGGCGTTGAAAGGCGGTGCCTTGCACATCAAGGGGCAGATTGGGATGGGGTATCGCGCCTTCCAGATAGGCCACCACCGTCCGCACCCAATCCCCTAGCACAATCTCGTCCGCGACGATTTCGGCCAGGGGATATTCCCGGCGCAATTCGGCGATCAAATGCGCATCCTCGCCCAGGGACAGAAAACAGACGCCCTGCGCCGTCGCCGCCACCATCAGGCGCCCCAGGGGCGATGGGGTAATGGTATAGCCCATGCGCGCGCCCTTGCCCCCCTTGGCATAGCTGGCCGGCGTCATGCCCAACTGGCTGTTGGAGCGTTCATACAGGCGCGAGGCGGCGCCATAACCTGCGTCATACATGGCGTTGGTCACGCTTTCGCCCTGTTTCAGACCGGCTTTCAGGCGCGCGAGGCGGCGGGCATCGCCATATTGCGCGGGTGTCACGCCCAGCAGCCGCTTGAAGGTGCGTTGCAGATGATGCGGGCTGCCGCCGACCCGTTCGGCGATGGCGGCCAACGAGGGGCTGCCGTCGGCACCCAACTCCAGCTCCTGTTCTATGAAGCCACAGATCGTCCGCACCTTTTGCACGGCCACATCCGGGCTGACGCTCTCAGTCGGCTTGCAGCGTTTGCAGGGGCGGAAACCTTCCTGCTCGGCGGCCTCGGGCAAATCGAAAAACCGCACGTTGCGGCGTAGAGGCCGGCGCGAGGCGCAGGTCGGGCGGCAGTATATGCCAGTGGAGGTTACGGCGTAAACGAAACGGCCATCAGCGGCGCCATCGCGCCCTTGTACGGCCTGCCAGCGGCTTTGATCGGTCATGGTGGTGTTCCTGTTGTTCATCGTGGATTTTGTCATCAACACCCCCTTTCTAAATAGCGCCGTGAAACATCGCTATCCGCTGCTTGCGGCCAATATTATAGTGTAATGCGTTTTCGAGTACATTTGTTGGTACAGGATTGCCGCGATGTTGAAGAAGAAGTTGACCGGGTGCAAATCGCTGTACCCGACCGCATGGAGGCGATGTCATGAGTGAATTGGTCAAGGTTAGAGATAGAAACCGGGTCCGTCTGTTGACCCTGAACCGGCCGGATGCGCTGAACGCCTTCAACGACGATGTCTATGACGCGGCCACGGCGGCCCTGAAGGAAGCGGCGGCGGCTCCCGATCTGGCCGTGGTTGTGATCACCGGACAGGATAGGGCCTTTTCCGCCGGTCAGGACCTGGGCGAACTTGGCAGCCCGCGGCTTCACGACGATGGCCTGCGCCACGGCTTCCAGCCCTTTATCGAGGTTGTGGAGGCCTTTCCAAAACCCCTGATCGCCGCCGTCAATGGTATCGGCGTCGGCATCGGCCTGACCTTGCTGCCCCATTGCGATATGGTCCTGATGGCCGAAGAGGCGCGCCTGAAAGCGCCCTTCGTGGATCTTGGCGTCACCACCGAGGCCGGCAGCAGTTTCCTTTTGCCCGCCATGATCGGTTGGGCCGCGACGGCGCATATTTTGTATACCGCGCCCTGGATCGATGCCGATTACGCGGTGGAAATCGGCCTGGCCTGGCGACAGGTGCCGGACGAGCAACTGATGGAGGAAACCATGGAGATGGCCGAATTCATCGCGCAAAAACCCATCCCCTCCCTGGTCGCGACCAAGCAGCTGTTGCTGGCGGCCCGTCTGGACGCCACCCGTCACGCCCGCGAGCGGGAGAACGAAGCCTTTGGCCGTCTGGTTGGCGCCCCGGCCAACCGCGAGGCCATCGCCGCCTTCAAGGAAAAACGGCCGGCGGATTTCACCAGACTGCCGGCGGAATAGGAAGCATCCTAGGTTGCCGCCGTCTTCGCCTTTGTCGACAGGGGCAGCAGCACCAGGGCCAGGTTGGCCGCCAACAGGCCGCCGGCCAAGAAATAGAACACCGAAACCAAACCCCAGGTATCGGCGATCAGGCCGCCGATGATCGGCGCGGCGGTGGCCAGCATCGCCTGGCTGCCGAACATCAACGAGGTGGCGGAGCCGCCCAGGTTCGGCGGCGTCAGGTCCATCATCCAGGAATGGATCACCGGGCGTACCGCGAACAGGACGAAGCCCAGTACCGAGAGGCCGACAACAAAAACCTCCGCACTGCCGATCAGTACCAGCGAGGCGACGACCACGGTCGAGGCGGACAGCCCCGCCAGGACGATTGGCCGGCGCCCGATCCGGTCCGACCAGGCCCCCGCGATGGGGGCGGCCACCACGCCCGAGGCCTGCATCGCCGCCAGGGCCGCGCCTAGGTACAACGGCCCGGCGCCCAGGTCGTTGCTCAAATACAGAGGCAGAAAAGCCAGCAGACCGGCCTGGGTCATGGTGCGCAGGGCGGCCACCAGGCACAGGCTCAAAACCGCGCGGTCCCGGACCAGGGCGGTCAGGCCGCGCCAATAGGCCGCCAGGCTCATGCCCTCGTTGGCGCCGGTGCTACCGGCGTCACCGGCACTGGCGCCTTGCTGGCTCTGCGAGGTACTTCGCGGCAGGGCGACAAATAATATCAGCGCCACGACCAGGGTCGGAACACAGGCGGCCATGGCGGCCTGGGTCCAGCTCAACCACAACAGGGCGGCGCCAATGGCGAGGGGGGCGAGGGCATCGCCGCTATTGGCGCCCAGGGCATGGATCGACAGGGCATAGCCGCGGGTTTCGGGAAAGCGGCGCGACAGATAAGAGATCGCGGCCGGGTGCCACAGATTGTTGGTGCAGCCGATTACAACCACCAGGGGCAACAGGCTCAAAACGCCATTCGCCGTGCCAAATCCGCCCATGGCCATGGCGCCGATCGACAGTGAGGCAACCAGGATCGGCACCCGCCGGCCCGTGACGTCCACCACCAGGCCGCTGAACAGATTGGTGCCGAATGAGCTGATATGCACGGCGGAGACCAACAGGCCGGTTTCGGTGTAACTCAACTCCAACTGCCGCGCGATAAAGGGCAACAGGATATAGAAGGTGCCCAGCAGCCAGTGGGTGGCGCCATGGCCCATGCCGACCAGCACGATGGGCCCCTGTTCGCGCCAATGCAGGCCGGTCAGGCGTTGAACTACGGACATATGCGGGCTGCTCTCGACAATTGCAGGGTGATGGATTCGGCGCGATCATCGCATACCTTGGCAATGGGTGAAACCGAGGCCCGAATTCCGGTCGTAATTCCGTATTCAAATCATATTGCAAATCGTCGTGGCCCGGCCTATTGTCCCGCCGCCTTTCGGGCTATAATACAGCCTCGGGCCGCCTTAGCTCAGTTGGTAGAGCATCGCATTCGTAATGCGGAGGTCGGGTGTTCGAGTCACCCAGGCGGCACCACTTACTTTCTTCTGGTGATATCAATTCAGTGCCGGATGCGGCATGCGGAGGGCACGTCCATGATCGATCTGTTGCAGGTTTCCCAATTGCCGCCTTTTCTGGTTGAACGCCTGGAAAAGGAATTCACCTTGCACAACTTCGTCGATCCCACCGATCCAGAAAAATTGCTGGACGAAGTCGGACCGCGCATTCGCGGTATTCTCGCCGGCGGCATGAAAGGTCCGAACGCCAATCTGATCAACCGGCTGGAAAACCTGGAAATTATTTCATCGTTCAGCGTCGGCTATGATGCCACCGACGTGGCGGCGGCACAGGCCCGCGGCGTGATCGTCACCCACACGCCCGAGGTGCTGACCGGCGATGTCGCCGATCTGGCCATGACCTTCATCCTGATGGCGCCGCGCCGTATTGGCGAGGCGGAACGGTTTCTCCGCAGCGGCAAATGGTTGGGCGGACGCATGGACCTGGGCACTACCGTGCGCGGCAAACGGCTGGGTATTCTGGGCCTGGGCCGTATCGGCAAGGCGGTGGCACGCCGGGCCGAGGTTTTCGGCTTGCACATTGCCTATCACGACATCAAGCCCATGGGTGATTTGCTCTATCGCTCGTATCCAAGTTTGCTCGATCTTGCCAATGCCTCCGATATACTTTTGGTGGCTTGTGAAGGTGGCGAGGTCAACCGCGGGCTGGTCGATGCGGCGGCGCTGAAGGCCCTGGGGCCGGACGGCTTCCTGATTAATGCCGCCCGGGGGCCGATTATTAATCAGCCGGCCTTGATCGCGGCTTTGCGCGATGGCGGCATTGCGGGTGCGGCAATGGATGTTTTTGATGGCGAACCGGAAGTTCCGGCGGAGCTGATGGCCATGGAGAACGTGGTCCTGACGCCGCATATTGCCAGCTCGACCCACGAGACCCGCCGCGCCATGGCCGATCTGGTCTATGACAACATCCGGGCGCATTTCGACGGCAAGCCGGTCCTGACCCCCGTCCCGCTGCAGATCTGAGTCTATTTCAACAGATCAAAGCGGGTGTTGTGCAGTATCAGGTTCCGCCTCACCCGATAGTTTCCCGACAGATGTTTGCGCAGGTAGCGCACGGTGTCATGGCGGCCATCGACCACCATGGTAAATCCGGGTCGGAAACGATCCTGCAGATACATGGCATCGAAACAGATTTTTCGTTTTGGCTGTAACGCCGGGCCGTCGACATAGAGAAAGTCCGGTGTGCCCTCGGGCAATTCCTCGTAGCGATAACCTAAATCCTGGCCCCGGTCTTCTTCCACCGCCGGGACGTAACGGATCTCGCAATAGGGCGCCAGATGGGCGGGGACCGAGGCGCGGGTGACATCGGCCCATTCCGCCATGCCGTCAAAGCTGATGATGCGCCCGGCGTTGTTCGGATCATCTTTGGCATTATCATGCAGCGCCTGGGCGAAGATCACTGTCGAACAGCCGCTGCCCAGCTCCATGATCAAACGCGGTTTGAGCTGCCGTATCAGGCAATAGAGAAACCACAGATCGCCGCCCTGGGGTGCCAGGGCGCCTGCCGGGCGCGCATCGACGAAATCCAGATAACCCAGACGGCGCAGACGCCTCTCGCCATAAGCATTCGCCATGGTTCGGGCCAAGCCCAATAGGGGCCGGGCGATCATCCAGGCCAGATGGCGCCAAAGGGGGGGTGAAGAGCTCAAAAAATCAGATCACTTGTGTTGTAACGCGGGCGTTGATACGTGGGTTCGGGGACAATTAACATTGGCCATCCGCCCTGTCTATCATGGCGCTGATGGTCATAGCGGATTATGGTGCGGCCAAACGGAAACCCACGAACAGGATTTTATTTCAGCGTGTCCAAACCAACGATAATTTACGTCGGCGCTCCCGAAGGTTTCGAAGCCCTGGCCGAAACCGCAACGGCTGCCGACTGCATCCATGTCGAAGCCGAACACGATGCCTTGGCGGCGGCCCTGAAGGGTGCCCATGGTCTACTGGATGCCTCCATGAAGGTGCGCATCGACGACGCCATGATCGCAGCATCGCCCAATCTACAGGTCATATCGTGCGCCACCACCGGGTCGGATCATATTGCGCGCGGCGAGGTCGGAAACCGGGGCATCAACGTCAATACCCTGCGTGAGGACGGCGATCTGTTGGCGGGCATCACGCCGGCGGCGGAATTGAGCTGGGCCCTGGCCCTGGCCTGTGCCCGCCGCCTGCCAGCCGCCGCCGCTCATACCCGGTCCGGGCAATGGGTGCGGGAGGAATTTCCGGGCACCATGTTGAATGGCCGCACTCTGGGCCTGGTCGGCTGCGGCCGTTTGGGGCAATGGATGTCCCGCTATGGCGCCGCGTTCGGGATGCGGGTGCTGGGACATGACCCCTATATGGAGCCCTGGCCCGACGGCATCGAGAAAATGGAACTGGCCGAGATGGTGGCGCAATCGGATGTGGTTTCCGTGCACGTGCATCTGAGCGAGGAAACCACGGGTCTGCTGTCGCCTGATTTGTTGGCAGGGATCAAGCCCGGCGCCATTGTGATCAACACCTCACGCGGCGCCATCATCGACGAAGCGGCTTTGCTGGCCGGCCTGGAAAGCGGCCGGATCGGCGCCGCCGGGCTGGACGTTCTGGATGGCGAGCCGGAGATCGACCAGCATCCTCTGATCGTGTACTCCCGCAGTCATGATAATTTGATCGTGACGCCGCATATCGGCGGTTTCAGCCCCGATGCGGTGCGCGTGGTCTGCCGCCGGGCGGCGGAGAAGATCATGGCCAAGTTGGGATTGTAGGCCATGCCAATCCAAGCCTTGGCAAAAGCGATGGCGGCGAACGGCCCCGGCCATGCCTTTGGGGTGCCCGGATCGGGACAGAGCCTGGATCTGATCCATGCCCTGGAGGGCCACGGCGTCAGCTTTCATTCGGTACACCACGAAGGTGCCGCCGCCATCATGGCCGGCACCGTCGGGCGGTTGAGCGGCAAGGCCGGCATGGCCATCGCCATCAAGGGGCCGGGCCTGGCCAACATGGTCGGCGGCATGGCGGCCTGCACCTACGAAAACCTGCCCATGCTGGCAGTGACCGAAGCCTATGGCGCGGAGGTTCCCTTGGCCAAGGCCCACAAACGCCTGGACCAGGGGGCGCTGACCGCCGCCATATCGAAAGGCCGGCGCTATCTGGCCGCGAAAGGCCCCGGCTATGACGCGCTGTCCGGCTGGGCCGGGGCAGAGGCGCCGGGCCCGGTGTTTCTGGAATTGGCGGGATCGGTCGATAAGGCCGATGCCGTGCCCGAATTGGAGATATTGGCCGATCAGGGCGATGTTCTGGGGCTGATCGAACGGGCCGCGCGGCCCCTCATTATTGCCGGCACACTGGCGCTTCGTCTCGACCTGTCGCCGGATCTCAACCGCATGCAGATCCCGGTGTTCTCCACCGCCGCCGCCAAGGGCGCGGTGCATGAAGCCCTGCCCCATGCCGCCGGCGTCTATACCGGCGTCGGCCAGGAACTGTCGCCCGAAGCAGACCTGATCCAGCGCGCGGACTTGATTGTCGGCATTGGTTTGCGCCCTGGCGAAGTGTTGGGCGCCGGGCCATTCAAGTGCGATGCGGTCAATCTTGATCCCATCAATGCACCGGGCCATGATGGCTTTGCCTTCGCCGGCGTATTGCGGGATCCAGCACCGGCCATGGCGGCCCTGGCCCAGAAAGCCTGGGGGGTGGAAGAATGCGCACAGGCCGTGGGCAGGCTGCGGCAACATCTGTTGCGGCCCGGCAATTTCCTGCCCGCACACGCCTTTGCCGCCATCGCCCAGGCCTTTCCCAGCGGTGTCCGCGTGGTCATCGATACGGGCTATTTCTGCACCATTGGCGAACATATCTGGCAAGCGCCCAAGGGCGAGAGGTGCTTGTCCTCTGGCTCGGGACGATACATGGGCATCGGCCTGCCGCAGGCGATCGCCGCCGCAATCCATGACCCATCGGTGCCGACGGTTCTGGCGGTGGGCGACGGCGGCATCGCGCCGTTCTTTGCCGAGGCGCGCCTGGCCCAACGTTTGACGCTGCCGCTGGCGGTTCTGCAGATGTCCGACGGTGGTTATGGCTCGGTTCGCACCCGGGCCATTGCCGACGGCCTGACCCAGGCACCCATGCTGGAACCCGGCGCCTCCTGGCGGGGCGCCTTCGATGGTATCGGGTTTGCCACGTCCGAAGCAGGCGGCGCCGATGCCCTGGCCACGGCCTTGGCGGATTGGCGGCCGAACGACGGTCCGCTGTTCGCCCTGCTGCCGATGGAAAGCGAACCCTATCAAGAGATGATCCGAGGCGTACGATGAATAGTTCTTCTTGGCCACATATATTGATCGTCGGCGCCGGCAGTGTCGGTCTGCGCCATGGCCGGAACCTAAGCGAACTGGGTTGCCGTGTATCAGGCATGGATCCGCGCCAGGATCGGCGCGAAGCCTTCGCTGATGAATTCAGCTGCTTTGCATTCGAGGATCTGGAGACAGCGCTGGCCGCCGGTGGCCTGGACGGCGTCGCGGTCTGCTCACCCACCCGCTTTCATGTGGAACAATGCCTGCCCGCGTTGGAGGCCGGCTTGCCGGTGTTGTTGGAAAAACCCGTGGCCAAGACCCTGGCCGAGGCCCAGGTTCTGGCCCAGGCTATCGAACGCACCGGCACGCCGTTGCTGCTGGGCTATACTTGGCGGTGGTGGCCGCCGCTGGCAAAGGTCCGCGCGCTATTGGCGGAGGATACTATCGGCACCGTGAGATATGTGGATTTCACCATGTCGGCGCATCTGGCGGACTGGCACCCGGGCGAGCCGCTGGAGGAATTTTTCATGTCATCCGCCGAGCTTGGCGGCGGCGCGCTTTTGGACGAAAGCCATTGGGTTGATTTGATGCTGTGGTTTTTCGGCATGCCGGAGAGCTTGTCGGCACGGGTGGAGAAGATCTCCGATCTCGACATCACCTCGGACGACAACGTGGACATGATGATCGATTTTGCCAGCGGCCTGCGCGCCAATCTGCACCTGGATCTGTATGGCCGGCCGCATCGCAAATCGATCCGCTTCATAGGCGAGGGTGGGACAATTTTGTGGTCGGAAGCGCCGAACCAGATCGCCGTCTGCGTGGAAGCAGGCGAGAACTGGCGCGAGGAACGCTTTGAGTGTGAACGCAACGATATGTTCATGGGCGTGGCCAGGGAATATCTGGCGGTTCTGGGCGGTGCACCGGTCGACACCTGTGCCATTGCTGACGGCCTGGGCGTCATGGCATTGTTGGAGGCGGCCCGGCAAAGCCATGCCGAGGGCCGCCGCATTGAGCCGAGATCGTTAGTATGACCATGGCGGGACAGACGGTTTTGGCCGTGGTGCCGGCGCGGGGCGGCTCCAAATCCATTCCGCGCAAGAACCTGGCCAAGGTGGGTGGAATCTCGCTGGTCGGCCGGGCCGGCGAGCTGGCGGCATCCATGCCCTGGATCGACCGGGCCGTCATCTCCACCGATGACGTGGAAATCGCGGCGGAGGCCACGCGCCACGGACTGGAGGCGCCGTTTCAGCGGCCCGGGGAACTCGCCGGCGACAAATCCACCTCCACCGATATGTGGCGCCATGCCTGGCTGGCGGCGGAGGCACATTACGGCATGCGCTTTGATCTCTCGATCCTGTTGGAACCCACCTCGCCCATGCGCCGGGCCGAGGATCTGACCCGCTGCGTCGAAACCCTACTGGACAGCGGTCACAAGGCGGCGGCGACCCTAAGCCCGACACCGGCCCATTTCACGCCTCACAAAACCCTGAAGCTGGATGCTGGCGGCAATCTCGCACCCTATCTGGCGGAAGGGAGAAAAGCCCTGCGCCAAGGCATTCCCGATTATTATCATTGCAACGGCATCTGCTATGCCCTGCGCCGGGCCACCTTGGTGGACGAGGGCCATATCATGGAAGACGATTGCATCGGCGTCGTCATCGACCGGCCCATCGTCAATATCGACGAGCCGTTCGAGCTGGAACTGGCGGAATGGCTGTTGGCGCGGGAAGCCAGGCAATAGGGTCTTTCCGACTTGCGTCGAGTCTCTAGCCAGCCCGCTCCCCCGCGCGGCCACCCACGGGATCATACTCATTGGGTGGCCGGGCGGGGGAGCGGGCTGGCTTGGCGATTCCGTCTCAAACGGAAAGATCCTAAAGTCTTACGGCGGCAGAAAGCGGCCGGAGGAGAAGAAGCCGTCGATGACCGGCTGCGGACTGCGCCGGGACATCTCGCTTCGCTTGGTAATAGGCGATTGCAGGAACATGTTGGCGGGATAAATTTCGTCGCTATAGAGCCCGTCGAACATCTCGGAGCGGATCTGCGCCAGGAAGTTGCGCCGCGGCTCCTGCCGCCGCGCCCGCAGTGCCTTCAGGTTGATCTCCGAGGCCACGACGGTTTCGCCAGGGTACGGCGCCCGTCCCATGATGATACCTTTATAGTCGACGATCATGCTGTCGCCGGGCGTGAAGTCGGCCGGCAGTTCATCGGTGATCAGGCCGCCGGTGTTGGGCGCGATAACGTAGGCGATATTTTCGTGCGCCCGGACCCGGTTCTGTATTTCCCAGGTATTCATCGGCGGCGAGACCAATGGCTCGGGATAGGCGGTTGGGCGCAGTAGAATTTCCGCACCCTGAAAGGTCAGCGCCCGGGTTACCTCCGGAAAATGGCCGTCCATGCAGATAAAGGTACCCAGCCGGCCGATCTCGGTCTCGGTCACTGGAAAGAAGGTCTCCAGCTTGCTTTTGCCTTTGCCATACAGTTCCATATAGCGGTCCATCATGTCGTGCGGGCTCATGGCCATTTCCGCATGAATGGCCGGAATAGCCTTGCGGTATTTATGGATGATTTCGCCGTCCGGACTGATGATGAAGGCGCAATTGAAATAGTATTCGGGCAATTCGGGATCATGTTCCAGGGCGCAGCCGGAGATATATACGTCAAGCTCCCGTGCCTTTTGCGCCAGTGCGTCACTTTCCTTGCCCGGCAGGGTGATCAGGATTTCACGGCGGTAGTAATCCATATCGATATCGTGCCGGGTGGTGAAGCCTTGCAGGAAGAATTCCGGGAACGCGAACAGTTTCAGTGGCGCGGCCACCTCGCCAAAGCGGCGCATGCAGCCATCCATTATGCCCAGGTATTTTTCCAGGTTCTCGGCGATATCCTCGCGCTTATAGGCCCATTTGAGAATGGGCTGGAAAATGCAAGCTGTGTACGTCTCGTAATAACTCATGCGACCACGCCCAATTGTTTGCCCGACACCAAAGCATAACGCGGCCTATTATGGGGTCACAATAGGCTTAATCCGGCAGCAGGTCGTAAGTGGTACTTTTCAGGATGGGCCGGTGCTGCCTTTGGTAGCGGCGTTTGAAGTATTTTTCCAAAAGCGCGCGGTTAAAACTGCGTCCGTCCACCAGCAGGCGGAAACCGGGCGGGAAGTCCGCCTCCATGTCCAGGACATCGATGGCCGCGCGGCGTTCCGGCGTCAGGGCCGGACCGTCCAGATAGATCATGTCCGCCACCACATCCGGCACCTTGGCAAAACGCCAGACCGGGGTGCCGTCGAGCTCGTCTTGCACCCGTTCGGTCAGCGTCACCGTGCAATACAGGCGCAGATGCTCGGGCAGGCTGTCAATGGTGACCTGGCCCCAATGGGCATCGGCATCCAGGGAATGCAGAAATCCAGGCGCGCCCTCGGCCGCATTGTCGGCCAGGGCCTGAGCGAAAATGATCGTGGAACAGCCGCTGCCGAACTCCAATAGTACCTTTGGTTTGCGCGCCCGGACCTGGCTGTAAATCGCCCACAAGTCCGACCAGACCGGCGGCTTGGCGGTTGCCGGGCGGGCATCGAACAGCGAGAGGTAGCCGCGCTTATTCAGCTGCCGCCGGCCACGATAATTCAGAATGGCGACGCCAATCTTGCGATAAATGATAGCGAGCTTTTGCTTGATCCAGGACATCGCTCTATATAGTCCGAAACCTTGCCGCTACGCATCAAGAAGATACGCGAAAATAGGAAAATGGCTTTGAATAACACCGCACCTATTTTTATCGGCGGCCTGATGCGCTCAGGCACCACATTGGCACGTGCCATGTTGGCACAGCATTCTGCCATCGCCTCGGGCCTGGAAACTCACTGGTTCGATATTGATTGGCCGGCGCAGCAGGCCAGGGGCGGGGAGCCGTTGCGTGAGTATCTGCATCGCATCGGCGATTTTTTTGCTGTCGGGGCCGACGCGGTGGATGCTCACATGGCGGCGGCGGACAGCGCGGCGGCCTATTTGGATTTGTTCATGGGCGCGATAACCCGGGCATCGGGCAAACGGCGCTGGGCCGAAAAGACCACCGGTAATATCCGCCATTTGGATGCTATTTTGGCCTATTGGCCCCGGGCAATGATCATTCACGTGGTGCGCGATCCTCGGGATATCTTCGCCTCGTTCCGGCGCAGCAAGAAATACGGCGGCATAACCGATTTCGCCAACCTATGGTGCGACTACCTGGGCGATGTGGCGCGTTTCAAGAGCGCGTTGCCATTGGACGAAAGCAACTACCTGGAACTGCACTATGAAGCGTTGGTCCGCGACCCGGTGGGGGAAATGCAGGGCGTGATCCGCTTTCTCGGCGAGGATTGGGAAGACGCCGTCGGCCGCTTTGACGGCAAGGCGGACGAGCATGACCGGGTGCTGGGCCTGACCGGGCATTCCTCCACCACCCTGGAGCAGATCGCGCATCCTCTTAGCCAAAGCCGTGTCGGGCTGGGGCAAAGCAGTATCAATGATGCGGAAATGGCTGTTGCCCGCACGGTCGCGGCTGAACGCGGCCTGGGCGAACTATTCGCCCGGATCGAGCGGGAAGCGCGTTAGCGAAAGGCGAATTTACGCTACACGGTCAAGTATTTGGTCTGAACGTCGGGATTGTCGCGCAGCTCGGCCGGTGTCCCGGTGTAAACCACCTCGCCCTTTTCAAGAATGTGGACGCGGTCGCTCAGGAACAGCACGAAGTCGAGATTCTGCTCGGCCAAGACAATGGATAGACCGCCCGTTTTCAGCATTTGGATCCGATCACGCAGGGATTCCACGACGATCGGCGCTAAACCCTCGGACGGCTCATCCAGCAGCAGTAACTTGGGATTGCCCATGAGGCTGCGGGCGATGGTCAGCATTTGTTGCTGGCCGCCGCTAAGGACACCGCCCTTGCGCTCTTGGATATCCTTGAGGTCGGGAAACAGCTCGAACACCTGTTCCTCGCTCCAGCCATCGCCCCCGTCCATGGGCGGGCGCCGTCCGATATCCAGGTTTTCCCAGACCGTCAGTTCTGGGAAAATGCGGCGATCTTCGGGCACGTAACCGATGCCCAGCTTGGCCACGTGGTGTACCGGAATGCCGGTAATATCGCGGTCGATCCAGCGTATGCTGCCTTCCTGCGGCGGCGCCATGCCCATGATGGAACGCATGGTCGTGGTTTTGCCAACGCCATTGCGGCCGACCAGGGCCACCACCTCGCCCGGTTCGACCGTCAGCGAGACGCCAAACAGAACCTTGCTTAGGCCATAGGCCGTGCGAATGTTATCGACTTCAAGCTGCGCCATGGCTCTGACCTAAATATACCCGCCGAACTTCAGGGTCTTCACGCACGTGATCGGGTGGGCCCGAGAATATGAGCTCGCCGTGATGCAGAACCGAAATACGGTCGGAAATGCCGAACACGACACCCATGTCATGCTCGGTAAAAAGCAGTGCAAGGCCGCGGGCCTCGGTAATTTCCTCGATCAATTTGATCGCCTCCACGGTCTCGGCGGGCGACATGCCGGCGGTCGGCTCGTCCAACAGCAGCACCCGCGGGTTGCTGGCCAACGAGATCGCCAGTTCAAGCTGTTTTTGCTTGCCATAGGCCAGCTCACCGGCCATTTCCTCCGCCTCATCGCTCAAACCCACAAGCTCCAACAGTTCGGCGCTCTCCTCGCGGTTCAGCGAATGACCCAGGGTGAAAAGATGGAACGAGCGGCCGTCGCGGGCGATCAGGGCGACCTGGACGTTTTCGAACACCGTCATACGCGGATAGATATTGATGCGCTGGAAGGATCGCGCCAGCCCCAGCTTGACGATCCGATGCGGTGCTGTCCCGGTGATATCCTTGCCTTCGAAACTGACCGAGCCGCTGTCCAGGCTGAGATGCCCGGTGATCAGATTGAACAACGTCGTCTTGCCCGCGCCGTTGGGGCCGATGATGGCGTGCTTCTCGCCCTTTTTCAGATCGATCGAGACGTTGTTTATGGCAACGAAGCCTTCGAAAGCTTTAGTCGCCTGGTCGGTTTGCAGCACTGTTTCCATGGTTCAAGCCTTACGTGAGAATTGGCTGCGTAGTTTCTGCGCCAGGCCAATAATGCCGTCGGGCAGAAACATCAGGATGATCAGCAGAATGATGCCGAGGACGACAGGCCAATATTCCGTGTACTGATTGATGCCGACCTGCAGGGTATAGAGCACGGCGGCACCAAGGGCCGGGCCGAAGAATGAATAAAGCCCACCCAGCAGCGCCATGATCAGCACCTGGCCGGACTCGGTCCAAAAGGCGGATTCCACATAAACGCCGCGGTTATACATGGCGAACAACGAGCCGGCGATGCCCGCGAAAGTGCCGGCAACGACAAACGCGGTATGGCGCAGGCGCGTGGTGTTGACGCCGACAAAGCCGGCCCGTACGCGGTTTTCCCGCACCGCCACCAGAGTGCGGCCAAAGGCGGAATGACAGATCAGCCACAACAGCGCGGCGGAAACAGTCACCACGAACAGCGTGAAATAGAAGAAGCCATAGCGGTTGTCGATGAACGCCGGCACGTTGACGCCGACAAAGCCATCGTCTCCGCCTGTCACGGCGCGCCACTTGAAGGCCACGGCCCAGACCAGCATGCCAAAAGCCAAAGTCAGCATGGCGAAATAAATATCGGTCAGTTTGACACAGAAATAGCCGACAAAGGCGGCGGCCAGCCCGGACAGGATGATCGCTGCCGGCATGGAAATAATCAGCGGCAGTTCATACGTCGTCAACAAAATGGCGCACGAATAGCCGCCAATGGCGAAATAGGCCGCATGCCCGAATGAGATATTGCCGGAATAACCAATCAGCACATTGAGGCTCAACGCGAACAGGGCATAGATCAAAATCTCGGTCGTCAGGTCGATCAGATATTTCGAACCCAGGGTCGGCACCAACAGCAAAAGCAAGACAATCGCACAAGAAATCCAGAACGTCGTTTTATAACCCGTTTGCATTAGTGGGGCTCCTCTTCCTCATGTCCAAAGAGACCCCACGGCCGCCAGAGCAACAGCCCCAGCATGAGAATATACGCCAGGACGAGCTCCCAATCAGGGAAGATCACTGTACCGAACATGGTCACGAAGCCCAGCGCCAGGGCGCCAAGGAAGCTGCCCCAAAGGCTGCCCAGGCCACCGATGATGACGATAATGAAGCATTCGATGATGATGGTCGCGTCCATGCCCGGCGATACTGCTACCCGGGGTGCGGCCAGGGCACCGCCAATGCCGGCCAGGGCCGAGCCGATCACGAAGACGCCGGTGTAGACCAAGGGCACGTTCATGCCCAGGGCGGCCAACATTTCCCTATCCTGGGTGGCGGCCCGGATAATCCGCCCCCAACGCGTCTTGGAGAGCGCCAGCCACATGCCCACCGCGACGACCAGGCCAATGACGCAGAGCAGTAGCGGATAGGAGGGATATTTCGCAAAGCCAAAATCCACCGCGCCGCCCAGACCGTGGGGATACGGCACATTGTATTGATCCGTGCCCCAGATCATCTTGGCCACGTCGCCGACAATCAGCACAATCGCGAAAGTGAACAGCAGCTGCGTCAGATGCTCCCGTCCATACAGGTAACGCAGCAATCCACGTTCGATGACAAAAGCCATCGCGCCAAGGACGACGGCGGCGGCGACCACGCCGAGCCAGAAACTACCCACCGCGCCGCCCAGAAAAGTCACCGTGGACCAGCAGACATAGGCCCCGAACATGAAAAAGGCGCCGTGGGCAAAATTGATCACCCGCAGCACGCCGAGGATCAGCGTCAAACCGGTGGCAATAATGAACAGGTTCATACCCAGCGAAATGGAGTTCATGAACTGATAAAAGAGGAATGTTGGATTGCTGAGCATACTCATGGCTTCAACTCCGATGGCCAGCACCGCGGCCCCTCCGGCCAAGAAGACCGGAGGGGAGCGGGCCAAACCCGCTGGGTCTGTGCAATGTAATCGTTACCGCGCCGTGGATTATTTCGACGGCGGCGGAACGAAGGTCACCGGTTCCATCCGGCGATAGGCCTCGCCCGACTGCTTTTTCATCGGACCCCAGAATTGCCCGGTGTTGGTTTGATGCGACTTGGCATCAACCGTCAGGCTGCCCATGGGCGTATCGATGGTCAGACCTTCCATGGCCTTGATGACCTTGGCGGCATCGGTGGAACCCGCCTTTTCGACGGCGGCCTTGTACAGCATCACGCCGTTATAGGCCAACACCGGCCACATGGCCGTTGCGTTGGTGCCGGCTTTCTTGGCCAGACGCGCCTGGAATTTCTTATGCGCGCCGGTGGGCGAGTGGTACCAGAGTTCGTAAGTATTGGACCAGACGTTGTCCGGATAATCGCCGGCCAGCTTGGACGCCACTTCGTGGCTGGCGATCTCGCCACCGGTGATATAGACGTGGTCCTTGAAGAAGCCGAACGGGGCCGCCTGTTTGGCGAAATTGACGAAATGGTTGCCCCACAGCCCGCTGACCACCGTTTCGCAGCCCGCGCCCATGATCTGGGTAATATAGGCGTTGAAATCCGTGGCGCCGAGTTTGGGCCGCAGCTTCATGACGATATTGGCGCCTGGTGCATGTTTCGGCAGCGCCTTGGCGATGCCGTCGCCCAGATCATGGCCATAGGCATAATCGAGCTGGATATCGCAAAGTTTCTTGCCATTCACCTTCTTCACGATTTGCGCCATGGCGTCGCCCTCGAAATCAGTATTCGAAGCCGTACGAAAAACGTAAGGGTGAAGTTTGGAGGTGGTCAGCTTGATGGTTTTGGGAATGGTCGCGATGTAGATCACTTCTTCCCGGCGCGCCACTTCGGAAATTGCCAGGCCAACCGATGATGCCAAGCCGCCGAGGATGACGTTGACGCCTTCCTTGGTGATCAACTCCTTGGCGGCAGCAGCGGCGGCGGCCGGATTGATCTTAGAATCGCGCGCCACCGTTACGAACTTGGAGCCAAGGACGCCGCCGGTGGCATTGATTTCCTCGACCGCCAGATCGTGGCCGCGCATGGCCGGACCACCATAAATCGCCCCGCCGCCCGAAATAGGATAAAGCACGCCAATCTTAATATCCGCCGCGCCGGCGCTGCCCATGCCTGACAGCAGCGCCACTGATAGCGCCGCCGCACCCGCCACGGCCACTTTCGTCCGGGCGCCCAATTTGTCTTTTGTTTCTGAGTTTGCAATAAGTCGTTTCATCAGCTTGCCTCCCTGTGATGTGACACAATTCGATTTTACTGAACCAACTAACGCGTTTTTCGTTACCCGCGGCGCTTGTGAAAACAGTGAAGGTGTCGGCAGCGGGGCATCGCCCGCGATACGGACTTTTTGAAAATCAGCCTTCCCTCATGCGCGCGGCTTTAGCCACTTATTGGTTAACGCTACATGCTATTGCGCCATCAACGCAAGTATCGCCGCTCCCGGAGGGCTTTCGCCAAACCTAATCGTCGGGCAAAACGACGACTTTCATGCACTCGCGGCGTTCCAAAAGCGTGAAGGCCTGGTCGATCTCGGCGAAAGGCAAAACATGGGTCACCAGCTGGCGTAATTCGTCCGCCAATGCACCGGCCAAAGTGGTGCTGCGGACCCAGGTGCCCCGGTTATAGGCGCGGCAGCCGATCAGCTCCTTTTCATCCAAAGCCAGGGGCAGAGAATGGAAGGGTGCGGTAGCATGACAATAACCGACGATGCCCAGCCTGCCGCCACGGCGCAACGCGGGCAGGGCCGCGGCCAAGGCGTCCGGGTGCCCGCTGGCATCGTAGGCAACGTCGGCGCCCCTGGGTGCAACCCGGCGAACAGCGGCGGCAAGATCTTCGCTGTCCTGATCCACTGTGATGGCGCCAAGCTGGCGGGCCAGGGCCAGGCGGGTGGCATCGGCGGCCACGCCGGCGACGATCACCGCCGCCGCCCCGGCGGCCCGGGCAACCAGCAGATGCAGCAGACCCACCGGCCCGGCCCCCATGACCAACGCCACGTCGCCGGCCCCGATGGGCACGCGTTCGAGCACCGCATGGGTGGCGACCGTCAGTGGCTCTATCACAGCCGCCAGCTGGGGATCGCTGCCGTCGGGCAGGACGAAAACATTATCGGCGGGGACGGCGATCCGTTCCGCCAGACCGCCCGGGGCATGGCAGCCCATGATGCTGCGCTGGGTACAAAGCGCGTGACGGCCATTGTTGCAATAATAGCAGCGGCCGCAATTGAGATGCGGTGTGACGGCGGCCAGGGCGCCGATGGTCATTCCCTCCACCCCGGCGCCCAGCGCTTCGATATAGCCGGCGAATTCATGGCCCAGAACATGCGGGAACGCCGGTGCATATTCCGCCGCGATATCGGCATCCCAGCGTCGGATCGCCAAATCGGTGCCGCAAAGGCCGCCGCCACTGACCCGCAGCAGCACCTGGTCCGGGCCCAATACCGGCTCCGCCACCTCGATCTCCACGATGTGGCCGGGGGCGGCTTCTGTTTTGGCAATTGCGCGCATGCCGGCCAGCTTGCACGACGAAACCGTATCAGGCAACCTGGATGACTGCGGGCGAAATGCTGGATGAAATGGAGTGCAATCGTGATCGATTTGAGCGGCTATGCCGTCAACACTTACGCCTATACCTTTTCCCACAGCGCCGGCGACTGCATTGAAACCTATGCCGGCACGGGTGCCTTGGGGCTCGAGGTCATGATGTACCCGGGCCATGCCTGGCCGGACAACCTGGACCACGGCGCCCGCCGCGCCCTGGCGAAGAAAAGCCGCGATGCCGGCCTGCCGGTGATCAGCCTGAATATGCCAAACATAGATATCAACATCGCCGCTGCGACCCCGGACATGCGTGCCTACAGCATCGATACCCTGTGCCGCATCATCGCCCTGGCCGGCGATCTGGAGGTTCCGGGCGTGGTGATTGGGCCAGGCAAGCAAAATCCTCTGATGCCGGCACCACGAGACGTGCTGTTGAGCCATTTTCACAGGGCCATGGAAACCCTGGTGCCGGCGGCACGGGCGGCGGGCACCCGACTATTGGCGGAAAATATGCCCTTTGCCTTTTTGCCCGGTGCCGAAGAGATGATGGCGGCGCTGGCGGATTATGCGATCGAGGATGTGGGCGTGGTTTACGATATCGCCAACGGCCATTTTTGCGGCGAGGATCTGGCAGACGGCTTTCGCGCCGTGGCATCACGCCTGGCCCTGGTGCATGTCTCGGACACGCCAACGGACGTCTACCTGCATGCGCCGGTGGGAGCGGGGTCGGTGCCGTTCGCCCATGGCGCCGAGGCCTGCCGGGCGGTGGGTTATGGCGGCCCGACCATGTTGGAGATTATCTGCGACGATCCCGACCGGGAAATTCCGGCCTCCGCCGCCGCCCTGTCGGAACTGGGTTGGCGCTAAGTATTACCAGGCACCTTGACCCGTATACGGTAGAGCGAGGTCGACGAGGTCAGGAACAGACTGCACATATCGCTATCGCCCCAGGTGAAGTTGGCGGTCACCTCCGGCGTCAGGATCACACCCAGACAGGTGCCGTCGGGGGCAAAAACATGCACGCCGCCGGGGCCGCTGCAATAAAGGTTCTCGGCACTGTCGATTTTCAAGCCGTCGGGCGCGCCCGGACCCTCGCCCACCGTCTCGGCCCAGATCCGCGAGTTCGCGATGCTGCCGTCAGGGGCTACATCGAATTCCCGGATATGCCCGCGATCGGTATCGTTCACGAACAGCCGCGTTTCATCAAGCGAGAAGCAAAGCCCGTTGGGCTGGGCGAAATCGTCGACCAGCAATGTCAGGGCATTGTCTTCAGGCGCGATGCGGTAGACGCCTTGAAAGTCGAGTTCGGGCTCGCGCAGCACGCCGAAATATTCCAGGCGGCCATAACTCGGGTCCGAGAAATAGATCGCGCCATCCTGCTTGACGATGATGTCGTTGGGGCTGTTCAGTTCCTTGTCGCCATGGTGACTGGCCAGCACGGTGATGCTGCCGTCATGTTCGGTGCGGCTCACCCGGCTGGTGGCGTGTTCGCAGGTCACCAACCGGCCGGCTCCGTCATAGGCATTGCCGTTGGCCATGTTGCTCGGCTGGCGGAAGGTGGTGATGCCTTGCCCGGCGTTCCAGCTACGCATGTGATTGCCCGGCATGTCGCTGAAGGTCAGCGTTTCCGTGGCGGGCTGCCAGACCGGTCCCTCGGTAAAGTCAAAGCCACTGCCCAGTTGTTCGAACGCGACATCGTCGCCCACGACTGCGGTAAAGCGCGCGTCCCGGATCTCAACATTCATCACAAGCTCCTTCGATTCCACGGGATACTACATCTCGGTGGGAAAATAGTATTGAATGCATTCTAATACCAACCTGCAAAATCGCGAAGGGAAGCCAACGCCATGATTTACGAACTGCGTACCTACACCATGAATCCCGGTACGGCGGCCAAGGCCGCCGCGCATTCGGCCACGGTGGGCCGGGACGTTCGCGGCGATGAATATGGCAAGCTGGAAGGCTATTGGATGACCGAGATCGGGCCGCTGAACCAGGTCATGCATCTATGGAGTTATGCCGATCTCAACGAACGGGCCCGCTTGCGCGCCGCACTATCCACCAACGAACGTTGGAACAAGGAATACCTGCCCGAGATGCGGCCCAACCTGGTGCGCCAGGACATCCGTCTGCTGAACTGCGTGGTTGGCCCGAACGCGCCAGAGAGCGAGGGCAATCTGTACGAATTCAGAAACTACCGCCTCCGCCCCGGCGCCATGAAGCAATGGCTGGGCTTGTACATGGACGTCCTGCCCACACGGGAAAAGTATTCCCGTATTACCGGCCTGTGGTCGACCGAGGCCGGCCAGCCCAATGAAGTTTGCCACATCTGGGCCTATCCAAGTTTCGCGGCCCGCACCAAGGTACGGGGCCAGGTGGCGGAGGACCCGGCCTGGCAGGCCTTTCTGGGCAAGGCCGGTGGCCTGATCGAGGAGATGCATTCCACTCTGATGCTGCCCGCGCAGCATTCACGGCTGAAATAACGAACGTCAGGCTATCTTGATCTTTGCCGGTGGGCCGTTCGTGGTACCATCCGGCAACTATTTTCAAAGGAAAGAACAGCAACATGGATGTCGCCGGTAAAAAAGCATTGGTATTTGGGGGAACGTCGGGGATCGGCCTGGCAGCCGTGGAACAACTTGCGGCCCTGGGCGCATCGGTTGTCGCTATGGGGCGCAGTCCGGACAAGGCGGACAATCTGCCGGCGGGTGTGGAGTTCAGGCAATGCGATGTGCGCGACCGCGATGCATTGACGGCCCTGTTCGAGGACTGCGCGCCCTATGACATTCTGGTCACCGCGGCGACGGGTGGCGCCCGCGCCGCCGGCCCGTTCATGGAAATGGACATGGACGGCTACCAGGGGTCTTTCGAAAAGCTGTGGGGCTATGCCAACGTCGTCCGCTTTGGCGGGGCCGGGTTGAGTGATGACGGCAGCATCGTTCTGGTCAGCGGCTCACCGGCGCGCAAGGCTAAACCAGGCCAGGTCGCCCTGGCCTCGGTCGGCAGCGCGGTCGAAGCATTGGCCCGTGCGGTGGCGCCCGAAATCGTGCCGAAACGCCTGAATGTGGTCTCCCCCGGTGTTATCAACACCAATATGTTTGGCCCGGCCAGCGACAAGCGGGATGAAATGGTCCTGGCCAACACCGCCAAGAATTTGATCCCGCGCGGCGGCACGGCGGACGAAGTGGCCCAGGCGATTCTATTCGTCATCCAAAACGACTTCGTCACCGGCACCACGGTCGATGTAGACGGCGGCTGGTTGCTGTCTTAAGGCATTTTCAATGCGGGCTGAACCGCCCGCTCCCCCTCCCGGCCACCCACGGGATCATGCTCATTGGGTGGCCGGGAGGGGGAGTGGGCGGCTTGGCAACAGAAAACCATCACCGCGCCTCGATCTCGTCGATACGGGCGCTGGGAGAGATGTGATTGAGGCTGATCCGGGTCTCGATCACCGCCGGGCCGTCGTGGGCCATGGCCTCGGCCACCACCTGTTCGACTTCACTTTCCGCCGTAATGCAGAAACCCTTAGCGCCGAAGGCTTCGCCCCAGGCGGCAAAATCAGGGTTTTGCAAGGCCGTGGCCGTGACCCGGCCCGGAAAGCTGCGTGCCTGATGCATTCGAATGGTGCCGTAGGCGCTGTTATTGGCGACAAAAATCTTGATCGGTACGCCATACTGTACCGCCGTCGCCAGTTCATTGCCGGTCATCATGGCGCCGCCGTCGCCGACGAAGACCACGATCTGCCGGCCCGGCGTTGAAAGCCCCGCCGCGACCCCCGATGGCACGCCGGGACCCATGGCGCCGACCGTGGCGCCGATGAACATATTGTCCTGGCCAAGGTGGAGATAGCGCGCCGGCCAGCTGGAAAAATTGCCCGCGTCCGTGGTGACGACCGCATCCTTGTCCAGATGATCGTTGATGGCGGCAACCACGTGGCCAAAGACCACGCCATCGTTGGCCGACACAGGCTTCCAGGTCATCACCGAGCGATGCGCCGTGTTCAGCCGCGGCACCCAGGCAGACCGCGTTGCCGCGCTGTCTTCGGGGCCCATGGCCAGCATCGCCTTGATGAATTCATGGGGGTCACAGCCCAGGCCCAGGGCGGGTTCGAACACCCGGCCGACTTCCACCGGGTCGGGCCAGACATGGATCATCGGCTGCTCGGGTTTCGGCGCGCGGGGGAAGGTGAAGCCCTGGCTCATTGAAGGTCCGATGCGTTCACCCAGCACCAGCAACAGATCGCATTCCCGCATCACATCCAGCAACTCACCAGGCGCCCGGTTGATCAAACGCCCGGCGCTGTTCGGATGGCGGCTGTCAAAGATGTGAAAGCGCCGCTGCGGCGTCGCCACCGGCAGCGCGAACCGTTCGGCGAATGTGGTCAAATCGGCCAGGGCCGCCGGGCCGTGCAGCCGCCCGCCGGCAATGACCAGGGGCCGCTCCGCCGCGCGCAGCATGGCGACGGCGGCCGCCGCATCTTCCGGGGTTGGCGCCGTCAGCGCCTTTTTTCGCGGGCCCAGCACCTCGGCCTCGCAGGGGCCGTAGAGCAGATCCTCGGGAAGGACGACAACGACCGGTCCCGGCGTGCCGGACTGGGCGACATGGAAGGCGCGGGCGATGGACTCGCTGATCCGGCTTGGCTCGATCACTTCGATGACCAGCTTGGCGGTTTCCGAGAAGGCCCTGGAATAATTCATTTCCTGCAAGGCCATGCGGCCCAGTTCGTCCCGCTCCGCTTGGCCAACCAGAAAAATCAATGGTTCGGCATCGTGATAGGCCACGTGCAGCGCGATGGCGGCGTTCATGGCACCGGGTCCGCGGCTGATGATGCAGACGCCGGGCTCGTTACGCAGCCGCGCGTGCGCCACTGCCATGAAACCGGCGCCGCCTTCATGGCGGCAGACCACAAGTTTCATATTGGGAAAGTCGATCAAGGCATCGGTCAGCGGCAGATAGCTTTCACCAGGCACGCAATAGGCGGTGTCAACACCATGGGCTTCCAACGAAGCAGCCAGGACATGGGCGGCGGAATTACTCACGGGCGGTTCCTTTCGGTTCTCATACAGGTTCGTGGTCGGCCACGACGTCGCGCCAATCACCTTGCGGCTGCCAGCCCAGCGCGTCGCGAGCACGGCGCGTGTCCAACACGGAGGCGTATGGGTCGTCCCGGTAATGCGCCGGATCGCGCACCTCGGGGCAGGTTCCATACAGGGCGGTCATGCGCGGCAAGGTCTCGACCCGGCCAATACCGTCGCGAGCGGCCAAGGTGAAAACATCGAACGGGCGCGCCTGATAATCGAGCGCGGCAACGAAGCCGCGCGCCGCATCGCGGGAGCGGACATAGGTCCGGATCGCCGAGAGCGCGCCGTATGGCTTCACGCCATCGGAATCCATATATGCCGGTGGTTCGCCGTCCGGGTCGGGCAAGCGGAGCTGCGCCAGGATCTGCGCTTCCTTTTCGGGGCGGACAATCAGGGTCGGCCTCAGGCAGACAATGCTCAACGAGCCGCGTGCCGCGAAATGCCGCGCCATGGTCTCGATCAGCTGCTTGCTCAGGGCATAGGCACCTGTGGGGCGCAGCGTATGGCCCTCGTCAATGGGCAGATAATCGGGTGCGCGGTCATGATACAGACCAAGCGCGGCGGTGCTGGATGCCACCACCAGATGGCGCACGCCGGCATCTTCGGCGGCCTGAAAGACATTCCAGGCGCCTTGCACATTGGTCGCCATATAGGCCTGTTCATTGGGCGCTTGGCCGTCGTCATATCCGGCCAGGTGGATCACCGCGTCCTGGCCCTTGAACGCCGTGGTCAATGCCGGCAGATCAAGGATATCGGCCGCGACGTATGGCGCCTCCTGGCGGGGCGGGCTGATATCCAGCGAGATGGCCTCGTAATCCGACCCCAACGCGGCCATCACATGGCTGCCGAGGCGCCCGCTGCCACCGGTCACGGCCACTTTCTTGGGTCTCAAATCGACTCTCCCTTTGGGCTTTGCTGCGCCAGCGGACGATAGCAATACCACATTGCCGGGTCCGCCTAAATCCGGCAGCATGTAATTTACAAAAACAGTCAGTTAGGAGGAGATATCATGACGGCGGAAAGACCAACAGCGACCCCTGGCGCCAAGATGATGTATCTGATTAAACGCAGGGCAACGACCACGCGCGAAGAGCTGATCGCGCATTGGTTCGCCAATCACATGCCCGACGTCATCGCGCGCGCCGAACAAGCCGCCGCCGCCGGCAAGCTGGCTGCGGAACATTATGTGGCGACCTTGTTTGACCCCAAACCCGATAGGCCGCAGAACTGGGATGGCATGGCGCAGCTGTGGTATGACAAGCCATTGCCGCGGCCATATTCGGCCCACGGCGTCGAACCCACCGATACTTTCCAAGAAAAAGCGGAACACTATATGCCATGGGCAACGCGCGAGTACGTGGTCATGGACGGCGCCTTGCCCCTGAACCCGCCGACCCTGAACCCGCCCTTTCCCTGCACCCGAAGCGGCTTTTTCAAGGTCACGTTTCTGGTCGGCATCAAGCAAGACGGCGATTACGGCGAGCTGTTTGACCATTGGCTGGATGTGCATGTGCCCAACGTGCGCCAGACCATGCAGGCTGTGGGCGGTTTCCGCTATGTGGTCAGCCATGGCTTGGAACCCGACGGAGACAGTCATGCCGGCATGGCGGAATTATACTTTGCCGATGCCTCCGGCTGGGCCCGCTACCGCGAACAAATCAAACCGGACGGCATGCAGCATCGGATCGATGCTTCGGAGGTATATTACAGCGGCACCGAAATGGTGGGGATCGCCTGATAGCGAAACTCAAAGGATCGGTACCGGCTTGTTGCGCAGTCCTGATAGCGCGTTGCCGGCGATCGCCGCCAGTAATACAACCCCGCCCAGCAGCGTAAATGTTCCCGCCGTTTCGCCCAGGAAAAGCCAGACCCAGAACGGGCCCAACACGACCTCGGTCATGGATAGCAGGGCTAATTCGGCGGCCGGGACGGTGCGTGAGCCGATGGTATAGATGACCATTCCCGCGCCGACCTGAAACACGCCCAGGGAACCGGCGACCAGGATATCCTGCATAGGCAGGACCAACGAGTATCCCGCGGACAGGCAAACCGCCGCCGCTATGATGATGGCGAAGACACCGGCCAGAAACACCGTTGGCATCATGTCTTCGACCTTGCGCCAGCGCAGGGTAACGGTGAAAACGGCAAATCCCAGCGCGGAAATCAAGGCCGCGATATTGCCAGCCATGTGACCCAGCGAGATGCCTTCCCAGACCATGACGGCGATGCCGGTAATGGCGACAACCATCGCCCACCAGGTCGCGGTACGGACCCGTTCGCGCAATATAAACAAGCCGAGCAGCGCAGCCATGAACGGTGCGGCGGCAAACAGGAACATGGCATTGGCCACCGTCGTTTCCTGTATGGCCAGGATGCCGCCCGTGAAGGCGAAGACCAGTGCGACGCCGCCGATCACCCCGGCGACACCGACCTTGCGGATGGTCTGAAAAGGTTTGCCGCCCGACCGCAACGCGATCACCAGAAACAGGAATGGCGCCAAGCTCAGTGAGCGGTAGAACAGGATCTGCCAGACATTGGCGGTCTCTATGAAACGGATGCCCAAGCCCATGGACGACCAACAGACGCCGGCGAACAGGACCAGAAATATGCCGTGGCGATAGCTCGGGTTAAATTGCAGCATTTCCAGGAAACTTTCTAGCCAGCGATGATCCTAGCACCGTAGTGTGCTATCACCCATATGGAGAGGCCCATCGCCAGGATCGGGCCGGATGACGGGAGTAGACCATGAACGGGATCGACTACATAACCCAAATTCTAAAGCAAGAAGGCGTCGAATGGCTGTCCTGTTTCCCTTCCAATCCACTGATTTCGGCGGCTGCACGTGAAGGCATCCGCCCCATCGCCTTTCGCCACGAGCGCGGCGCGGTCATGGCCGCCGACGGCTACAGCCGGATCAGCGACCGTCAACGCTTTGGCGTGGTCGCGGTGCAGGCCCAGGCCGGGGCGGAAAACGTCATGGGCGGGCTGTCCCAGGCCTACGCGGACAATATTCCCATTCTGGTCATGCTGGGCGGCAACAATCTCAACCAGATCTCGGTGCGGCCGAATTTCTCCGCCGTGCAGAAATACCAGGGCTGGGTCAAGCAGATCGAGGCGATCTATACGCCCGACCAGGTCGGCGACGTCATGCGCCGCGCCTTTCATGCCCTGCGCAACGGCACCCCGGGCCCGGTGGTGGTGGAACTGACCGGCGATGTCTGCGCCCAGGAAATCCCCGAAGCAGCGCAAAATTATCAATCGCCGAAACTGACCCGCCAGGCGCCGGAAGCCGCCGATATCGCGGCGGCGGCCAAGGCCTTGCTTGGCGCCAAGAAGCCAATGATTTGGGCCGGTGCCGGGGTATTGTTTTCGGGTGCCACGGATGCGCTGCGGGAACTGGCGGAACTGACCGCCACGCCGGTGTTCACCACCATGCCCGGTAAATCCGCCATTGATGAGCGCCACCCCCTGGCCCTGGGCGCGGGCAGCGGCGCCACCACCCTGGCGGCGCACCGCTGGCTGACCGATAGTGATGTTCTTCTGGCATTGGGTTCCAGCCTGACACGGACGCCCTATGGCCAGCGGATCAAGCCCGGCAAGTTCGTGATCCACAACTCCATCAACCCCGATGACATCAACAAGGACGAGGCGGCGGATATCGGCCTGGTTGGCGATACCCAATTGACCATTCAGGCACTGATCGAGGCGGTCAAGGCCCAGACGGGGGGCGCCGGCGATAGAGCGCAGGTTGAGGCAGAGGTTGCCGCCGTCAAGGCCGAGTGGATGGCGGAATGGGCATCGGTCCTGACCTCGGATGATGAACCGTTGACCTATTACCGGGTCATTCACGAGATCAACCAGAACCTTGATCTGGAGAACAGCATTGTGACCCACGATGCCGGCGCGCCGCGAGACTCCATCGTGCCGTTCCATAACGCCACCGCGCCGCACAGCTTTATTGGCTGGGGCAAGACCACCCATCTTGGGTTCGGCATTCCCCTGATGATCGGCGCCAAGATGGCCCAGCCTGACAAATTCTGCCTCAACCTGATGGGCGACGGCGCTTTTGGTATGTCGGGCACCGACATTGAAACCGCGGCCCGCTCCGGCGCCGCCATTACCACGGTACTGCTCAACAACAGCGCCATGGCGACCTATTCCGGCCCGACCCAGGGCGCCATCGGCGCGGAGGCGCGGGAGCTTTATGGCGTATCCCACATGCAGGGCGATTACGCCAAGATCGCCGAGGGCATGGGCGCGGTTGGCATCAAGGTCAGCAAGGCCAGCGAAATGGCCCCCGCCCTGCAAGAGGCCCAACGCCTGAATGCCGAGGGCACGACGGTGCTGATCGATGTGGACGCCAACGTGGAAGACCGCCGCTCCAGATTTTAGTGTCGGCGCATGCCGTGCCCATGGATGCCCGGATCAAGTCCGGGCATGACGAGTATGTCAATTTTCTACAGCCATGTCGTCATTGCCGGGCTTGACCCGGCTATCCAGGGAAGCATGGCACGATGAGTATCGAAACTCGTCTACGTCGCGACATAGTTCGGAACGCCGCTTGAAATCGTCGTGCGCTGCATCAGGCGTTGATGCTGTGCCGTGTCGAATGCGGTGGCGCGGTGCACGGTGGCCTGGTTGTCCCAGACGATCGCATCGCCGGTATGCCATTCATGGCGATAGCTGTTCTCGGGCCGCGTTGCCCGCGCCAACAGATCATCCAACAGCGCGCGGCTTTCGTCTTCCGGCCAGCCCACCACGCATTTTGCATGCACGCCGATCATCACGGACTTATCGCCTGTCGCCCTGTTGGTCCGCACCAGGCGGTGGCGGACGGGAGCCATATGCGCCCGTTCCTCCGCCGTGAAGGTAAAACCGGCCAAGCCGCGGGAATAGGCGAAATCGTGCTCTATTTCCAGATCCTCGATCTCGGCCTTTTGCTTTTCACTAAGCGAGGCATAAGCCGCCCTGGTGGAGGCGAGTTCGGTGGCGCCGCCTTCAGGCGGCACGATGCGCGCGGTCAGGACCGAACATAGCGAGGGCACCGCCTTGAAGGTGCTATCGGCGTGCCAAAACATATTGGCCTTTTGATAGAACATGCGCCGATCATCGGCCGGAATGACCTCGCCGGATTTGAGGTCCAGATTCGATTGCCGCGCGAAGGGCGTGCCCGAGCCGGGATTAACGCCACGCGTGCCTTCCAACGGCCCGAACCATTCGCTGAACTCGATCTGCTGCTCATCGGTCATCGCTTGATCGGAAAATACCAAGACAAGATGTTCATCAAAGGCCGCCCGAATGGCCGCGAAGGCCGCTTCATCGAGCGGCCGATTGATATCGATGCCGGAAATCCGGGCGCCAAACACGGGCGTTATGGGCGCAATGGTTAGGGGCATGGGAGATCTTTCCAGCTAGGGGCGCGTTCCGTAGAGACCGCAGGCGGTGCAACATTACCAGGATCCTGTATCAGTTCACTATTTTCCTATTTCGAATGGAGTGGACTCCATGAAAGTACGTTGCTTATCTCGCAACGCTGCCCTTTACTGCCCAGGCGCGCACTGCCTGCAGGAATTCACCATCCGGGCCGAATAGGGGCTCGACCACGGTGTCATAAAAAGGCACGCTGTAAAAAACCGCAGGGTCGGCCATCCGCGTGTTGTTCTCAACGCTACCGGCCCCGCTTCGATATGAACGACAATGGAGCTTCAACTATGCGACCAAACAAGATCAAACAGATGTGGCAAGACGGTAAGCACGCGAGCCTGGGTTGGCTCTCCATCTCCCATGGCTTCACGGCCGAGGTCATGGCGCGCCAGGGCTTCGATGCCCTGTGTGTCGATTTACAGCACGGCACCTCGGAAATGAATAGCGTTTGGCCCATGCTGCAGGCGATATCGCAAACGGACACGACCCCAATCGTGCGCGTCGCGTGGAACGAGCCGGCGGCCATTATGAAGGCCCTGGACCTGGGCGCGTACGGCATCATCGTGCCGCTGGTCAATACGGCCGAGGAAGCCGCCATGGCGGTGGCTGCATGCCGTTATCCGCCGGTTGGCATGCGTTCGTCTGGGCCCATCCGCGCGGCGCAATATGGCGGCGCCGACTACCAGGCCAACGCCAACGACGAGATCATCGTCATGGCCATGATCGAGACGAAAGAAGGCCTCGCCAATCTTGAAGCCATCTGCGCCACGCCGGGCCTCGACGCCGTCTACATCGGCCCGGCCGATTTGTCGTTCGCATTGGGTCTGGAACCGCGCGGTGATAATCCAGACCCGACCCATCTTGCTACCTGCGACAAGATCCTCGAGACCGCGCATAAGCATGGCATCAAGGCCGTCATGCATTGTGCCAGCGCGGCGTTCGCGGCGGGCGCCATCAAACGCGGCTTCGACATGGTGATGCTAACGTCGGATCTTGCCTGCATGATCGCCGGCGTACGGCAGCAGCTTGACCAGTTCAAGGCTGAGACGAGCTGAGGAATTTCCGACGCCGATCAACGGCGCCAGCCGGCTTTCATGGCCGGATGGCGCGCGCGGTTTTTTCCGCGCCGCAAAAATATGGTGCGGCGCGGAAGGATTTCGGCAGGCGTGGTTGCTGAACTGAAAATCTAGGAGATAAGAAGCGCATGGGAATTAGAGAACTCGCCGAACAAGCGCAAACCGAAATCAAGGCGATGCAGGTGAACGAGGCCTTGCCAAGGTATGGCGACGGCGATCTCGTCTTTGTTGATGTTCGGGATATTCGTGAGGTCGAAAAGAGCGGCACCATCGAAGGCGCCCAGCACGCGCCGCGCGGCATGATCGAATTCTGGTTCGACCCCGACAGCCCCTATCATCGCGATATCTATGGCGATGCCGGCAAGACCTATGTTCTGTTCTGCAATGCCGAATGGCGTTCCGCCTTGTGCGCGAAATCACTGCAGGACATGGGCATCAACAATGTGGCGCAACTCTTTGGCGGGCTACCGGCATGGCGAGACGCCGGCGGGCCGACGGAGGAGAAGAAGCGGAAATAACTTCAGCCGCGGCCTGCGTTAGCTTTTCGTACCGGTTTGCCGCCAGACGTCGTCGCGGGGCATGTCGGGTTTGCCTGGCCGGGTGTCGTAGTACGGGATCAGCGGTTTGTAATGCTCGTACATGCGGCGCAGCTCGCCCACCGGTTCGTCATGCAGATCGGCGCGCAAATCGATCCAGGCATAACTGCGTTTGTTGACGACTTTCAGGGCGGATGAAAACTCGCCGCCCACCTGGCCGCCGGCGTCCCGGCCCGCTTCCAGGCATTTCATCAGCCGGTCGCCCAGATCCTCGCCGGCCGTGGCATCCCAGACATCGACCATGGCCGTGACCGTATCCTCGCCTGCCAGGCGGTTACCTAGGGAGACGAAATCTTTTTTTGCCACATGGCCTTTCCAATCCTCGCTGTCCTGGCCGGTCCAGGCGGCGGTCCGGCCCTCCTGGTCGACCACGGCAACCTGGCGCCATTCCCGGTAGGGGTCATTATCGGACAATTCCTTCAATACTTTCGCCGCACCGTAGCCCATGGACAACAGATCCAGGCCCAGCGGCCCAAAACGGGGATCACCATTGGCCTGCACCACCAGGGCGCCGACGCCCGGCTTTAGAAACGGGCATTTGGCGCCGATCGCGATGGGCCGGGTGGCGATGGCGATACCGAACATGCCTGTGTCGGGGCAGCGGGCGATGACGGAGTAAGTCATAAAAATCCTCAACAAAGCTGGTGACAGGAACTCAATGTACCATGACGGTAGCGAATTTTGCCCATAATAGGCAGCGCTTTTTCAGGCTGCCGCGACCACCAATCCGTGCGCCATGTTGACCTTGGAGGGGATGTCATCGGTCACGAAGAGGGGCGCCAGACCATAGCCCGGCAGCTCGCGCAGACGGCAGGCGAAATAGTCCTGGGCCACGATATAGTTGCGCCGCATGCCCCGAGGGTTCCAATCGCGGAAGGCTTCGACCATGGCCACGTGGCCTCTGGAAACGCGCTTTAACTGTGCCATCACCTCGGCGCGAATGGCTTCCATCTGCTCCAGGGCCGAGATGGAATAAACCAGATCAAAGCTATTGTCGTCATAGGGCATTTCCGCCGCGCTGCCCTGGCGTACCTGGAGACGGCGGTGGGCGGCGGGGTCCTGGCTGGGTTCGGGGGAATAGTCCAACAGATATCGCGGCAGACTATCCTGGCGCGACCATTCCTGGATCGCCTTGATGCCGCTGGCCGTCAGATCGATGCCATGGAAGGTGATGTCCGGAAAACGGGCCGCCAGAACAAATAGATTGATGCCCATGCCACAGCCGACTTCCAGCACGGATCTAGGCCGCAATTCCTCGATCACCCGCATCATATGCAACAAATGTACGCGTTTTAGGCCCGGCGCCCCGGCCAGCATGCGCCGCTGGCCCCACAAAATGGGCACGGCGCGGGCGTTGCTATCGACAAGGCGCGCCAACGAGGTTTCGTCCCATGTTTTGCCGTAGACCTGCTCTACCACTTCCGGCGCGCGGCGGCTGCCGCCCATCCAGCCGCCGAACTGTCGGCGCAGGCGCCGTTTGAGAATTTTTTTACCCCGGCCCGCCAACAGGGCCTGCCATTCGCTGTCGTCTTCCGGGCCCATTTCGCGGGCCACAAAGGGCGCCAAGGTCTCGGCGATGCGGGCATGGGGGAGCGCAAGATCCATGTTGGTGTTTGGGTTGGGCATTCAAGGCATCCGTGATGGGGCGAAAAATCTAGTCTAACAATGCTATATTGGTCAGGCATCGCTTGCATCAAGATCGTTGAGGGCCTAAATCAGCCGCGACGACATAATGCTAAAAGGCCCTAAATGAGCGCGCCGCAAAAGAAACCGAAGAATTTGCCGGCCATCGCCCTGACCCCGGACGATGTGATCCCGCACGCGCATTGTCCGGTCTGCGGCGGCAATGATCTGGTACCCTATTTCGAACTGACCTTTCACCAGATCACCATTCCTTATCAACGCTGCCGCGGCTGTGACCTGGTGTTCATGAACCCGGTGCCCAATCAAGACTGGTATGACCGCCTGTATGGCCAGGCTTTTTGGGAGACCAAGTCGGCGAAATCGGCGCCCGAAGAGACCCAGGCGCGGCAGAAACAGCTGATCAAGGAGCTGCAGCGCACGGAAAAACTATGCGCCACCCTTGATGCCGCCGGCTGCAGCCCCAAACCTGGCGCCCGATTGCTGGAGATTGGCTGTGCCTTTGGCCTGATCATCAGCTCCATCGCGGAACATTATCAGGCGACGGCGTTTGGCGTGGAGCCGTCCGAGCTGGCCGCCGGTTTTGCCCAGACCCTGGGCGGCGTGGATGTCATCGCGCCCACCATCGATCAATTGAGCGAGATGGAGCCGGAACCTGGCCAGCAGATGGATGTGATCCTGTTCTCGCATGTGATGGAGAACGTGGTCGATCTGAACAAGGTCTTCAAAGCCGTCGATCGTTGGCTGGCACCTGGCGGCGTGGTCTTGATGGAAACACCTAATTCGACAGTGCAGAATTCCACCCACATTTATCACCCATATTGTTTCTCCCAAGCTTCACTGCGCCAGCTGTTCGGCGGCCACGACTTCGAGATCGTCTCGCTGCGGGCCTCGGGCCGTCCAAGCTCGACCCTGATCCCGCGCTATTTGACCCTGTTGGCGAAACGCGGGGCGGACGGGGGGCAAGCAACGCCATCGGGCCCGAACGGTGGTTTTGACCGCCGGCTTGGCCATGGTTGGCGCGAGGCCGTCAAACGCACACCGTTGGTGTTGGTCGATCGTATTCTGACCTCGCTGCTGTATGCCCCCGGTGACGCAGCCAAGCGCCGGGCCAGCGATCTGGCGGCGGCGCATCTTGCCGGCGCGCATCTGGCTGATGAAGACGGCGGATAATGCGGTAGCCATGGCGGAAACTGCCGCAACAAATAAATCCAAGGTGCCCACGACAGGCAAGGTGGGGAAACTGCTCCGCCTGATCGCCGGCCGGCGGCGCTTCGCGCTGGTTCTGTTGGCGGCGCTGTTCGTGGGCGCCCTGGCGGAAAGCCTCGGCCTCTCCCTGGTACTGCCTTTGCTGAACAGCCTGATGGGGATTGGCGACGGTGAACAGGGCCGCTTCGCCACGATGATTTCCTCGATCCTGGATCTGCTGCCCAAGGATGCAAAGATCGAAGGTTTGCTGGTGCTGTTTGCCATCGCCTTTTTCATCAAGGGCGGATTGTTGGTGGTGAACCGGGGGCTGACAGCCTTGTTTTCCCACCGATTGCGCCAGGACTGGGCCTCCAAGCTGCTACAGCATTACCTGCATGCCGATTATGCCTATCTGGACCAGATGCCCCAGGGTGCCTTGATCCAGAACGTCGTTAACGAGACCCAGATCGGCGCCAAGGTGATGACCAACATCGTCGATTTCGTCAACAAGCTGATCCTGTCCCTGTTGTTGTTCGGGGTTCTACTGGCGGTGCATTGGCAGGCGACCCTGATCATCGGCGCGGTCACCCTGACGCTGCTGGCCCTGATCCGCCGGGGTCTGAACGGCTATTCCCTGCGCTTTGGCAAGATCCGTATCAGGCTGTCGCGGCAGATCGCCGAACTGGCCACGGAATCCCTGCATAGTGTGCGCCAGATCAAACTGTTCAATGCCTATGAACAACGATACGCGACGTTTCATGACCGTCTGCGCCGGTTCGCCGATGCGGCGGCGATTTTTCAGGCGGTCAGCGAAATTCCCAAACAGATGACCGAGTTGTCGGTCATCGTGATGGTGGCCGGTGCCCTGATCTGGGTGCAGCGGGTGGCCGGCCAGGATGTGCAAAGCGTCGCCGTGTTGTTGGGCTTTTTCATTCTGGTGGCGCAACGGCTGCTCTCCAACGTGACCTATCTGACCTCGCGCCGGATGGTGATCGGCTCGGCCCTGCCGTCTTTACACCTGATTTACCAGCTGCTCGAAGATGCCCCGAGCAGGGAGAAGTTGGATGATGGCCTGACCTTCGAAGGCCTGGAGACGGATCTGGTCTGCCGCGACGTGGCCTTTGCCTATGCCGATGGTCGGGTGGTCTTCGACGGTTTTGATCTGACCATCCAAAAGGGCAAGACCACGGCCCTGATCGGACCATCGGGCGCGGGCAAGTCCACATTGGTGGATATTCTGACCGGCTTCCGGCGGCCCCAGCGCGGTGATATTTCCCTGAACGACCACGAGATCGGCGAATACAGTCTGGCTTCGCTGCGCAGCCGCATCGGCTATCTGACCCAGGAGCCGGAGATCTTCGACGACACGGTGCTGGAAAACATCCGTCTGGGCCAGCCCGATGCCAGCGATGATGATTGCAGGGCGGCGGCCAAGCTCGCCCATGCGGATGAATTCATCAGCCAGCTGCCGCAACAATATCATTCCCAGGTCGGTGATCGGGGCAAGGCGTTGTCAGTCGGCCAGCGCCAGCGCCTGGCCCTGGCCCGGGTCATCGTGCGGAAGCCGGATATTTACATTTTTGATGAACCCACCTCGGCTCTGGATCATGAGTCTGAGCGCCTGGTCCAGGAATCCATCCAAGCCTTGTCCGGCGCGGCGACGGTGATCTTGATCGCCCACCGCCTGTCCACCATTGCACAGGCGGACGCCATCTATCGGATCGGTCGCGAGGTGGATGAAGTTGCGCTGGCGGACGTCGATGATAAATAAATTTTCACGCCGGCTGTTTGCTGCCGTGGCAGACGTAGAGAACCTTGCGCGCCCCGCCGATCAGGCGCAGCGGCGGCAGCAGGTACATCGCAGCGGCCAAGATGGGCGAAAGATAGGTTTCGCGGGCCGAAAGCGCGCCGTAGGCGCGTTTCTTGACCTTTGTAAAGCGCGCCGCCAACAACGTGTCAATCTCGTCCTCGAACGGCATGTTCCGCTCGCCGAGATTAAAGATCAAGATACCACCGGGGCGCAGCATGTCGCACATGGCCCGGACCGTTGGCACCGTTCGCTCGGTGGCGAAATAACGATTGTGCATGACCTGAACGCACAGCACCACGTCGCCCGTCAGGCCGGCCTGTTCTTGCGCCTGCTCGATCTCGGCACAGACCGCGCGGACGCCGGGGTATTCCGCCTGATTGGCTGCCTGCCGCGCCGGGTCCACATCGATGCCCACATAGTCCCTGGTTTCGAACAGCATGCGGTTCTGCATCAGACCGCAGCCGGCATCGATACCGACCTCACGGCCACGGCTGGCCCGCATCTCGCGCCACAGCCACAGCCACAACAGCTGTTTCGACGGCTTCAGGGAAAGTCTCAGTTTGCGTGGAAGCAGGGGCATTCTATGATTTGCCTTAACGAATCAATTGTAGAAACAGGTCGCCGGACGATTACGGGATTAAGTATGGGCGGTCAATCCTTTGGCCGCGCGGCTGGGGTGTGCGGGCAGCTATGAAACATTTTCTTGTCCATGTCGCGGGCCGGGGCGTGATGGAGCGTCTGGTGCGGTTGATGGCGGGCCTGCATCAGCATTTCATCGTTGCCATCCTGTTTCGCCTGCTGACCCGGCGCATGCCCAGCGACGCCGATCAGGGTGGGCACAAGCGCTACCACGTATTGATGATCGACAAGGACACCTTTTATGAAGACGTCCATGCCTCGCTGGGCGCCTCACGGGAGGTGCGGGTCTATGTGGCGCACCGGGTGATGGTGAAATCCATCGCCGCCGCCTTTTTGCCCCCCGAACTGGACGACAATTTCTATGTCAGTGATGACCCGAAAACCATTCAGGCGAAACGGAACTATGGCGCCTTTCTGACCGCCATGTGGCCCCATCTGACGCGGCTGCTGCGTATCGATGCGGTGGTCTCGGCCAATTTCGGCTATTACGCCGAGCGCGAGTTCGCCGGCGCGCTGGAGGCCATGGGCGTGCCCTTTTTGGCGCTGCACAAGGAAAATTTGAAAAGCCCCGGCCGCATGGATTTCTTCGCCGATCTCTACCGCGCCCGCCGGGGTCCGTTCACGGGCCGGCGGATCCTGGTCTACAACGAGATAGAGCGCATCGTGCAGACCAGAGCGGAAGTTATTGCCCCCGACCGCGTCACCATCTGCGGCATGCCGCGCCTGGACCGGGTGCATTATTGGCGGCGGCATGAGGCAAATGGCACGGCCAATGATGCCGCGAACGATACTGTGAACAATACTGGCCGCAAGCAGGTGCTGTTCTTTTCCTTCACGACGAAGACCGGCCTGCCGCAAATCCGCCGCAAAAGCCGCTCCGGCTTCGCTAATCTGGCCGAGCCCATGGACGATGCGGTCGCCAAGCTGTCGTGGGAAACTTTATTCCGTGACAGCCACAGGGCGCTTTATCGTCTGGCCCAGGAACGGCCCGATGTTGACGTGGTGATCAAAACCAAGCCGCGCCCCCGCGATTATGATCCGGTGATCGCGCTGCTGGGCGATCCTGCGACCTGGCCCGAAAACCTGAAACTCGTCTACAAGGGCGATCCCTTCAAATTAATGATCACGGCGCATACGGTCTGCGGTTTCAACACCACTGGTTTGTTCGAGGCGATTACAGCCGGCAAGACGATCGTGGTGCCGCGTTTCGCGGAAGCGCTTGATCCTGCCTACGAGCCCTTTATCGTCGATTACGAAGCCGCCGCCAGCTATGCCACGTCCGGTGAAGATCTGACCGCCAAGTTGCAGGCCAGCCTGGAACAACCTGTCCAGGGGGTCGAACTTGCCGTGGCCACAAAGGAACTGCTGGATAAATGGACCGGCAATCCGGATGGCAAGGCCTCGGAACGGGTCACCAAGGCGGTGCTATCCGAGATCGATGCTTCGAGGAACGGTTGAGGCGGTGGCTAACGAATCGCCATGGCTGTTGCTGCCCGTGGAAACCAAGGCGCGGGAGTTTCATGCCAAGCTGTTGCTGGCCGCCCTGGCCGTCGAACGGGGCTATCGGGTCGTGCTGGGAGAGCAGAACGCCATGGTGCGCCAGATAGCGCATCTGCCGCGCGGCCTGTACGTGGATAAATCCATCGCCAAGACCAAGACCAAACATTTCCAACGTCTGCGCCAACAGGGCAACAAGGTCGCTGCCTGGTGCGAGGAAGGCCTGGTCTACCGTGACCGGGATGCCTATTTGCGGCAGCGGATTGATCTGGCCTCTCTGGCGGAGGCGGAGCGGTTTTTCTGCTGGGGGGCGGTGCAACGGGCCGACATCGCGGCCAAGGCCGGGAAAGACGAAGCCAAACTGGTGGCGACGGGCAATCCCCGCTTCGATTTGTTGCGCCCGGATTACCGTGGACTGTTCGCCGATGAAGCCCAGGCGTTGCGGGACCGGCATGGTGATTTCATCCTGATCAACACCAATTTCGCCCGCTATAACCATTTCTATGGCGAGGATTATTTGCTGCAATCCCAACGCCAAAGGGGCACCGTCGCAGGCGCGGAGGACGAGGCGTTCCTGTTGGCCTGGCGCGATTTTCTGGGCCGGATGTATCATGGCTTCGCCGCCATGCTGGAACCATTGTCCAAGGCCTTTCCCCAGCATCGGATCATCCTGCGCCCGCACCCATCGGAAAACCATCAACGTTGGATGGGTGAATGCGACGGCCTGGACAATGTCAGCGTGGAATTCAGCGGCAACGTGGTGCCTTGGCTGCTGGCCGCCCAGGTGCTGGTGCATAATTCCTGCACCACCGGGCTGGAAGGTTATTTGCTGGATTGCCCGGTGATCGCCTATCAGCCGGTGCAATCAGCGGTCTATGATTCCTATCTGCCCAATGTGGTCAGCCACGCGGTGCGCGAAACCGCGCCCCTGATTGAAGGCGTCCGGGCTGCCCTGGCCGGGCAGGTCATGGACGGCGGCGCGGCGGGCCGGGCGGCGGCGGCGGAATATTATGCCGCCCTGGATGGTGCCGAAGCGGGGGAGCGGGTACTGGATGCAATTGACGGCCTGGATCTGACCCTGCCGCAACCCAGCGGGCCGGGCCACGCCTTGGGCCGGTTGTCGGGCTATCTGACCATTCCGGCCCGTGATCTGGCGCGCCGGGTGCTGCGGCCCCAGATCGCGGATTATGCCCAACAGAAGTTTCCCGGCCTTGACCTGGACGAGATGCGCCGTGAACTGGCCCGCCTGTCTGCCGCGTCGGGACGCTTTGCGGGCATCCATGTGGCGCCTCTGGCCCATCAATGCTATGGCTTGGCGGCATGAGCCGCAGCGCAACCCAACGCCTGGAACGAGGTCTGAAGACCACCTCGCGCCGTGGTCTGCGCCTGAACCTGCGCCTGAAAAAACTGTTCGGCCGGCGCGGCAAAACCGTTTTCATCTCGGCGCTGCCAAAATCAGGCTCCACCTTCCTGGTCAAGGTGCTGGAACAGGTCACCGGCTATCAGACGTTTTTCCTGGGCTATCACCAGCTGAACGAACAGGATTTATACCTGCCCAATTTGATCGATGCCTGGTCCATGGACGTGATCAGCCATCAACATACCCGGCCCAGCGCGCCAAATCTGGCCTTGATGGAACAATTTGCAATCCGCCCGGTGATCCTGACCCGCAACGCCTACGACGCCACGGTCAGCCTGACGGATCATCTGGAACGGGAGTCGGCGGACACACCGTTGTTGAACGCGCCCGGTGATTTCATGCTACGTGAACGCGCGGCGCGCCTGGACATGGTGATCGATCTGGCCCTGCCCTGGTACATTCGCTTCGTTGCCGATTGGGCGGGCGCCAAGCAAGCCAAGGATAACTGCTTGTGGTTGCGCTATGAAGATCTGATCGAAGACGGCGCGGCCACGGTTGGGCGGGTTTTAGCCTTTCACGGCATTGCGGCGGAGGCGGCGGTCATCGAACGCGCTCTGCTTCAGGCGCGGGGCGAGGGCAGCCGCCTTAACAAAGGTGTCGCCGGGCGCGGCACGGACGGATTGAGCCCGGCGCAAAAAATCCGGATCAATGATCTGACCCGGCATTATCCCGGCACGGACTTCACCTGCATCGGTCTGGCGGGGGCGAATTAGATGTGCGGTCTGACGGGATCGTTGGAGTTTGAGCCGGCCACCCCAGCCGAAACCCTGGCGCGTCAGGTCAAGGCCATGGCCGATACCCTGCATCATCGCGGACCGGATTCCGACGGCCAATGGCTTGATGCCAAGGCGGGCATCGCGCTGGGGTTCCGCCGTCTGGCGATTATCGATCTGTCCGAACACGGCGCCCAGCCCATGGCCTCGCATGATGGCCGCTATGTCATCGTCTATAATGGCGAGGTCTATAATTTCCCTGAAATGCGCGCGGAGTTGACGGCTCAGGGCCACGAATTCAACGGTCATTCCGATACCGAAGTGATTTTGGCCGCTATTGTCGAATGGGGCCTGGAGGCCGCCGTGAAGCGCTTTGTCGGCATGTTCGCCATCGCCCTGTGGGACCGGCGGGAGCGGACCTTGGCCCTGGTCCGGGACCGGTTGGGGATCAAGCCGCTGTATTACGCGCAATTTGGCCGGCATCTGATATTTGCCTCGGAATTGCAGGCCCTGCGCGCCCATCCGGCGTTTCAGAGCGAAATCGACCGGGATGCGCTGGCGCTGTATCTAAAACGCAATTGCGTGCCCGCGCCCAAAACGATTTATCGCGGCGTCCATAAGCTGGCCGTGGGCACGATCCTGCGCTGCGATGGCAAAGGCAAGATTGAGCTGACACCTTATTGGTCATTGCGCCAGGTCGCCGAGGGCGGTCAGGGAAACCGTTTTCAGGGTAGCGAGGCCGATGCGGCGGCGGAGCTGGAGCGGTTGTTGGCCGAGGCGGTGCGTTGCCGCATGGTGGCGGATGTGCCGTTGGGGGTGTTTCTATCGGGCGGAATAGACTCGTCCACCGTCGCCGCCCTGATGCAACAGCAGTCCGAGCGCCCGGTAAAAACCTTTTCCATAGGGTTTTCCGATGCCGGTTATGACGAGGCCGAGGATGCCAAGGCCGTCGCCGGGCATCTGCGCACCGAGCATCATGAATTATATCTGTCCGCCGCCGATGCTCTGGACGTGGTGCCGCGCCTTGGCACCATGTACGACGAGCCGTTTGCGGATTCGTCGCAGATCCCGACCTATCTGGTTTCCAAGATGGCCCGCGGGAAAGTCACCGTGGCGCTGTCCGGGGATGGCGGCGACGAGATGTTCGCCGGCTATAACCGCCATATGTGGGTGCGGCGCCTGATTGCCAAAACCGGCTGGTTGCCGTGGCCCGTCAAGGCTGCCATGGCGGCCGCGCTGACCGTCCTGCCGCCGCATCAGTGGGACCGCCTGGGCGGACTTCTGGGCCAACGCAACCCCGGCGACAAACTGCATAAGCTGGCCGGCGTGCTGCATGCCCGCGACGCGGCCGAGATGTACGAGGGCCTGACCAGCCATTGGCCCGGGGCCGAGGGCATGGTGCTGGACCGCTCCGGTGATCTGCCGCGTATCGCCGGCGTGGATCTGGATGATCCCGCCCATGCCATGATGTATCTGGACGCCATGACCTATATGCCCGATGACATCCTGACCAAGATCGACCGGGCCTCCATGGCCGTCAGTCTGGAAGCCCGGGTGCCATTGCTGGATCACCGGGTGGTGGAATTCGCCTGGTCCCTGCCGCTGTCCATGAAGCTGAGCGGCGGCGTCTCCAAGCGGATCTTGCGCCAAGTGCTCTACCGCCATGTGCCGCGCGAGTTGATCGAGCGGCCCAAGATGGGCTTCGCCGTACCGATCCATGATTGGCTGCGCGGTCCCTTGCGGGACTGGGCCGAACAACTGTTGGCGCCGCGGCGTCTGGCGGACGAGGGCTATTTCGACCCAGCACCCATTCAGCGAACCTGGGCCGAACATCTGTCGGGACGGCGCAATTGGCAGCATCAGCTGTGGGATATTCTGATGTTCCAGGCCTGGCTGGACGGCCAAGCAAAATGAGTGGGCCACGTTTACTCTTCTTGATGAACGAGGCCTTGTTCTTCACTACCCATCGCATATCCGTGGCCCTGGCCGCCCAAGCCGCCGGTTACGAGGTGCACGTGGCCGCGCCATTCGAAGCTGGCCCGGTCAGCGTCATTTGCGGTTGTGGTTTTCACTACCATGATTTGCCGCTAAAGCGCGGCGGCCGCAGCCTGTTTGGCGAAGCCCGCCTGCTGGCCCGCTGTTTCCGCCTGATCCGCCGTATCAAGCCGGATTTGGTGCATCACGTGGCGATGAAACCGGTGATCTTTGGCGGTCTGGCTTCGCGACTGATGGGCGTGGGCGCGGTGGTGCACGCGATCACTGGCATGGGCTTTTTGTTCATTCGTGACGATTGGCAGGCGCGTTTGCTGCGCGCCCTGATCAGGCCGCTGTACCGTTACGCCCTGGGGCATCCCAACGGGCGGGTGATCTTTCAGAACCCGGACGATCTGCAAATGTTTCTGGCGCAAAATTTGGTGCGCCGGGATATCGCCGTGATGATCAAGGGTTGCGGCGTCGATATGGCGACCTTTTCGCCGGTCGATCCACCTGACGAACCCCCCGACGAATCCCCTGACGAATCACTGGTGGTGATGTTTCCGGCCCGCATTCTAGGCGACAAAGGCGTGCATGAATTCATCCATGCGGCCCGGACCTTGAAAGCGGCTGGCGCGAATGCGCGCTTTGTCCTGGTTGGCCGCCGCGACCCGGCCAATCCCACGGACGTGGCGGAAAGGACAATCCATGCCTGGGAAAGCGAAGGCCTGGTGGAATGGTGGGGTTTCCGCACGGACATGCCGGCCGTGCTGCCCCAGGCCCATATCATCTGCATGCCCTCTTACCGCGAAGGGCTGCCCCGTGGCCTGATCGAGGCGGCGGCCTGCGGCTTGCCCATCGTAACCGCGGATGTCCCTGGCTGCCGCGAAGTGGTCCGCCATGACGAGACCGGTTATCTGGTGCCCGTCCGCGATGGCCCGGCGACGGCGGAAGCGATCGGCAAACTATTGCATGACCCCGCGTTGCGCCGTGCCATGGGCCAGGCGGCCCGGCAACTGGCCTTGGACGAATTTACCGTCGAGGCCTTTGTGGCCGATACCCTGGCCACCTACGATGCGGTATTGCCCAGGGCGGACGCGGGCTGATGCCGAGCGCCCGGGCACGGCCATTTTTGCTGTTGTCGCTGTTCTTCGCGCCCCTGGGCGTTATTGCGCCAAAGGGCCTGGTGCCGTTGTTGTTTGTCGTTGCCCTTTGGCTGCTACTACGGCGTTTGCGCCTGGGGCAGGGCTGGCGGCCCTTTACCGATGTTACGGCGATCGCCGCCGCTGTGCTCGCGGCCTGGGCCCTTGTCTCCGCCCTGTGGGCCCTGGATGGAACGGCGGCTCTGTCCACATTCGCCAAGCTGGCCGGCGTCAGCCTATCAGTGTTGATCCTGCTGGATGGCCTTAAAGATCTGGGCGATGGGGACGGACGTGCCCTGGGCTGGGCGTTGGTTGGTGCCTTTGCCTTTGCCGTGCTGTTGCTGGGCGGGGAAAGCCTGTCCGGCCTGGCGGGGCACAAATGGCTGGTCTGGCAGGGCCGGCGCGATGAATTCGACCTGACCGTTTTGAACCGGGCCGAGGCGTTGCTGCTGCTAAGCGCTTGGCCCACCGCCCTGATCCTTTGGCGCCGGGGCCGCCGAGTTTTCGCCTTGGCGGCGGTTGCCTTGGCGGCGGCGGTGATCCTGCATGGCGTCTCCAACAGCAATCAGGCGGCGCTATTGCTGGCTCTGCCCATCGCGGCGTTGGCCTGTTGGGCCGGGCCGTGGCTGCAACGCCTGCTGGCGGTGCTGGTTGTGATCGGCATGTTGGCCGCGCCGCTATTGCCGGCAACCTTGTTGGCGCCGGAACGTCTGGCGGGCTATTTCGACGAGACCCATTATTCCGGCCTGCACCGGCTGCATATCTGGCACTTTGCCTCCCAGCGCATCGCCGAGGCGCCGGTGCTGGGCTGGGGTATGGATGCGGCCCGGCGCATACCGGGGGGCGGGCGCAAACTAGCGGGCGGCGGCAACGTGATGAGTGTCCATCCTCATAATGCGGGCCTGCAAATCTGGCTGGAGTTGGGTGGTATCGGCGCCGTGCTATGGGCGGCGTTGCTGGCCGGTCTGTGGCTGCGCGTTGCCTCTTTGCCAGAGCCCAGCACACGGGCGGCGGCAACGGGCTTGCTGCTAAGCGGTCTGGTGGTGGCCAATCTTAGTTTCGGTATTTGGCAGACCTGGTGGCTGGCGGCCCTGGGGCTCAGCGGCGTGATTTATACCCTCGCGCTGCGATTATGCGCTGCGATTGAAAAGTAAATGAATGATTAAACATATAAAGATTTTTTTATGCTTGCTTCCGGGCGGCCTGTTTGCTACATAGCGCTCCAGACTTCAACAGCTACGAATTTCAACCGTCATATGGGCTTGCATCCGGCGTCGTTTAGACCGCCGTTATGAATCGCCGCGACGATCTTTTGGGAGACCATTCATGAGCACGTTTACGGACTATAAGGTTGCCGACATGTCCCTGGCCGACTGGGGCCGCAAGGAAACCACCATCGCCGAAACCGAAATGCCGGGCCTGATGGCGCTGCGCGACGAATTTGGCGCCGCCAAGCCCTTGGCGGGCGCCCGCATCGCTGGTTGTTTGCACATGACCATCCAGACGGCGGTGTTGATGGAGACCCTGATCGCCCTGGGCGCCGAAGTGCGCTGGTCTTCCTGCAATATCTTTTCCACCCAGGACCAGGCGGCGGCGGCGATGGCCGAGGCCGGCATTCCTACCTTTGCCTGGAAGGGCGAGAGCGAGGAAGAGTTTTGGTGGTGCATCGAGCAAACGATTATCGGGCCCGATGGTTGGCGTCCGAACATGATCCTCGATGACGGCGGCGACCTGACCGGTTTGATGCATGAAAAATATCCCGAACTGATGAAGGACGTGCGCGGCCTGTCCGAGGAAACCACCACCGGCGTGCACCGTTTGTACGAGATGGAGAAGGACGGATCCTTGGCGGTCCCCGCCATCAACGTCAACGATTCGGTGACGAAGTCGAAATTCGACAATCTGTATGGCTGCCGGGAAAGCTTGGTGGACGGCATCAAGCGTGCCACCGACGTGATGATGGCCGGCAAGATCGGCGTTGTCTGCGGCTTTGGCGATGTGGGCAAAGGCTCCGCCGCATCTCTGCGCAGCCAAGGCGCCCGCGTCATGGTAACGGAAATCGACCCGATTTGTGCCCTGCAGGCGGCCATGGAAGGCTACCAAGTGGTCACCATGGATGAAGCCGCCTCCATCGGCGATATCTTCGTTACCTGCACCGGCAATAAGGATGTCATCACCATCGATCATCTGCGCGATATGAAGGATCGGGCGATTGTCTGCAATATCGGCCATTTCGACAGCGAAATTCAGATCGATGCCTTGCGCAATCATCCCTGGCACAATGTCAAGCCGCAGGTCGACGAAGTCGAGATGCCCAATGGCCGCCGCCTGATCGTGCTGGCCGAAGGGCGCCTGGTGAACCTGGGCTGCGCCACGGGCCATCCCAGCTTCGTGATGAGCGCCTCGTTCACCAACCAGGTGCTGGCGCAGATCGAGCTGTGGGAAAAATCAGCCGATTACGAGCGCAAAGTCTACACCCTGCCCAAGGTTCTCGATGAAAAGGTCGCGGCCCTGCATCTGGCCAAGCTGGGCGTGCATCTGACCACTTTGAGCGACGAGCAAGCCTCCTATATCGGCGTCGGCGAGCAAGGCCCGTTCAAGCCCGAGCACTATCGTTACTAGAGCGTCGGGCTCCGCCTATCTTGTCTTGCCGGCGCGAGACGCTTAAGCTTTCGCCGCGCAGGATAAAGGATAGAGGCAGGGTCGATGGCCGGCTTGACCACTTTGTTTGCCGTGGCCGCGGGCGTGGGTTTTGCCCTCGCCCTCGGGCTATGGCTGCAGGGGCAAAAAAGTAGACAGCGGCTGGCGCAGGCCGGCAGCGCCGCCGCCGTGCTCATTGCCCGCCAGCGGGCCTTGGAGAATTTGTCCGACGGCGGTTTCATCGCCTGGCTGGCCGATGGCGGCATATGGTCCCGTGGCCTGCGGACCCTGTTCGATCTGACGCAAGAGGAATTCTCCTCGCTTGAGGACCTGTCGCCGTTTATCGCGGCTGCTGAATATGGCGAACTTGAGGCGAGGATTTCCGCCCTGCGGCAATCCGGCGAGCCGTTTCATTACGAATTGAATGCCGCCGATGGCGAGAGCATCATCGACGTCCGGGGCCAACCCGGCGACGAAAGCGGCACCTTCGCGGCGATCGTCTGGCTGCGTGATATCGGTGTCAAAGCTTATGCGGCACGCACGGCGGCTCTCGATACCAAGACCAAGCTGACCGCCGCCACCGAGGGTCTGAATATTCTTAACGCCCTGCTGGCGGATCTGCCCGTGCCCGTCTACCGCAGGAATGCGGATTTGGTCATGGTCTGGTGCAACGAGGCCTATGCCACCCTGATCAACGCCAGCGTGGCCGATGTCATCGCCGCGGGCGGCTTTGAAATCGAAACGCCGCTGATACCCAATCAGGCACAAAGCCTGGCGGAACAGGCCCAACGCGATGGCAACAGCGTCAATGAAAGCCGCCATTTCGTGGTCGGCGGACAGCGCCGAACCCTGGAAGTTACCGAAACGCCCGCCGGCGACGGCATGTCTGTTATTGGTTTTGTCCATGACATCACCCAGGTCGAGGAGGCACAGGCTGAACTGGGTCGTCATATCGACGCCCATGCCGAGGTTCTGAACAATCTCTCTACCGCGATCTCGATCTACGGGCCGGAAAAGCGGCTCTCTTACTACAACAAGGCCTTTGCTGAACTGTGGCAGCTCGACGAAGACTGGTTGAATCGTGATCCAACCCACGGTGAAGTCCTGGAGGAACTACGTGAAGGCCGTCGGATCCCGGAGCAGACGGATTTTCCCGCCTATAAACAAGGCTTCATGCGGCTTTACACGGATTTGTTGGAAACCCGCGAAGATGTCATTTATGCGCCCGATGGCCGGGTTCTGCGCCAGGTTATCTCGCCGCATCCGTTCGGCGGACTGCTTTTTCTGGCCGAGGATATTACCGATTCCCTAGTGCTGGAACGCTCCTACAACACCTTGATCGCGGTGCAACAGGAAACCCTGAACAATCTCTATGAAGCCGTCGCCGTTTTCGGTGGCGATGGCCGGCTGAAACTGGCGAATTCGGCCTACGCCCGCATTTGGCAGTTGGATGAAGGCATATTGACCGGCGAGCCGCATATTTCCGAGATTGTCGAAGCGGTGCGGCCGGTCTTGGCCGAAACCGACGACTGGCCGAAATTTCGCGATATTCTGATCTCCCAGGCAACGGCGCGGGAAAACATCTCGGGCCGGATGCGCCGACGCGACGATGTCGTCATCGACTTCGCCTCTGTCGCCTTACCCGACGGCAATGCCATTTTCACCTATGTGGACGTGACCGACAGCGTCAATGTCGAGATGGCGCTAGTGGAACGCAACGAGGCGTTGGAGGCGGCGGACAGATTGAAATCCGAATTCCTGGCCAACGTCAGCTACGAATTGCGTACGCCGCTGAACGTTATCATCGGCTTCACGGAAGTTCTGGGCAGTGAATTCTTCGGCACCTTGAACAATCAGCAAAAGGAATACACCGCTGATATTCTGCTCTCGTCAAACCAGTTGCTGGACCTGATCAACAACATTCTCGACCTGGCCAGTGTTGAAGCGGGGCAGATGGACCTGGATGTCAATTTGTTTGATGTCCATGAAGTGTTGGAAAATGTCATGACCCTGGCGCGGGAACCGGCAAGCAAGCAAAAGCTGCGGCTGGTGTTGGAATGTCCAAGTGATTTCGGCGCCATTGAGGGCGACGAGAGGCGCATCAAACAGGTTATGTACCGCTTGTTGAGCAATGCCCTGAAGTTTTCCAATCAGGGCGGCGAAATCAAAATCGGTGCCTTGCGCCAGGGTGACGAAATCGGTCTGTATATCGCCGACAACGGCATCGGCATGAGCGAGGCGGACCAGAAATCGGTGTTCGAGAATTTTCGCCGCGCCAATCCATCCGACCGTCAACGCGGCGCCGGGCTTGGCCTGTCCCTGGTAAGAAGCTTTGTCGAGCTGCACGGCGGATGGGTGCAATTGGACTCCACCCTGGGCAAGGGCACCCGGGTGACCTGTTTCCTGCCGCCAAAGCAGGACGCCGCCGCAAAAACTTCCGCCTTCGGTGATGGGGATTGACCGGCATAGCAACAGTTGAATGCCGGTGCGCCCTGCGGGACGCGGTGGCAACGGCGGCGGCGGCGGCGGCCCTGGCAAGGTTAAGCCGGCGGGGGGATGTATTTTGTCTGTACGGTGACCTGGGCGCCGGCAAGACTACCTTCGCCCGCGGGTTCCTGCGCGCCCTGGGGATCGAGGAAGAGATTCCCAGCCCAACCTTCAACCTTGCACTGACCTATGAAACCGCCCTGGGTATGGTTTGGCATTTCGATCTGTATCGATTGAGCACACCCGATGAAGTGATCGAGTTGGGCATGGAGGACGCCTTCACCGACGGTATTTGCCTGATCGAATGGCCCGACCGTCTGGGCCCCTGGATGCCCGAAAACCGTATCGAAATTCATCTCTCCGACACGAACGACGGCGCCAGTCGAGAATTGGTACTGCGCGCAATAGGCCCGGATGCCGAGCGCTGGCAGGCACCATGGTAGGAACGGCTGGCATCGCCGCCTTTTTGCGGCAGCAGGGCTGGCATGACGCCAGCCGTGCACCACTAGCCGGTGATGCCTCCACCCGGCGTTATGAACGCCTGATGCAAGATGATCGGCGCGCCTTGCTGGCAACTGTACCGCCCGGCGAAAGCCATGATAGTTTCGTAAAAATAGCGGGTTTATTGCATGCCGTGGGCCTGTCGGCGCCAACTGTCCTGGCCGCTGATCCCGACCAGGGCCTGTTGTTGGTGGAAGATTTTGGCGACGGCACATACAGCGCGCTGTTGCAGGCGGGCGCGCCGCCGCTGCCGCTTTATGAACTGGCCACGGACGCCTTGCTGCATCTGCACCAACACTTCATCACGCCATCCGCCGCCGATCTACCGGTCTTTGATCAGGCCGTGTTCCTGCGGCAAACCATGCTGTTCTGCGAGACCTATCTACCCAGCGTTCTCGGACCCGTGGGCGAAACAATCAAGGATGACTTCCGGGCCGCCTGGCAAGCGCCTCTGGGTCGCGCGCTGGCGGTGCCGCAATCCCTGTTGCTGCGGGACTTTCATGCCGGCAATCTGTTCCGGCTGCCGGCCCGGCCCGGCGTGCGGGCCTGCGGTCTGATTGATTTTCAGGATGCCGGCATCGGCCCGGTGACCTATGACCTGGTATCCCTGTTGCAGGACGCCCGCCGGGATGTTGGCGAGGCGGTCACGGCAGCCTGCCTGTCCCGTTATTGCGCTGGATTTCCCGAGGCATCCGGCGCTGCGTTCGAAACCTCTTACGCGGTGCTGGCGGCCCAGCGTCATGTTCGGGTGATCGCCGTCTTTGCCCGCCTGGCGGACCAGGGCAGGCCGGAATATCTGGAATACCTGCCGCGCCTGTGGCGGCTGTTGAACCAGGCTCTGTCGCATCCGGCCCTAGCCGGGGTCGCGGCCTGGTTCGGGGCGCATGTCCCGGCGGCGGTACAAACAGGCCAGCAGTCCCGTCAGTAGCAGCGGCGCAATGGGCGCTCCGGCGGCATTCAGGGGCATCACGATCAACGGCAGGATCCAGCAGAGCGCGACGATGATGAATTCGCCGCGCTGCCAGCCAGCCTTGATCGCCAAGCCTGTCAGACAGATCAGCGCCACCGAGACCAGACCCATGTCATAGTTAAAGCCCTGGGGGCTGGCCACCAGGGTTGCCACGAACAACAGCGCCACCTTCAGACGCCATTCTCCGCCGCCCCGAAAGACACGGTACACCAGCACGGCGGCGGCCACGGCCATGACCGCCTGAACGGCCTGGGCAAGCCATATTGGCAGACCGATGATCCGCCCGGCCATGAACCAGCTTGGCATCATCCATTGAAACGGCCCCGTACCCTCGGTCATGAAACGCAATTGGTGGGGCAGGGTGGAGGATAGGAAGCGCCACCAGGCATCATCGCCGTACATCAGCACCGAGGCGCCAATAAAAAGACCCGTTGTCAGGCTGGCCGAGACAATGGCCCGCCACTGCCGCATGGCCAATAGGGCGACGGGGATCATGATACCCAGCTGTGGTTTGAAGGTCAGCAGACCGAACATCACGCCCGCCAGGATGGGCCGCCGGGGTAACAGCGTGAAACCGGATAGCGCCAGGGCGGTGGTGAAAAATCCGTTCTGGCCCAGAAAAATATTCACGAAACTGGACGGCGCCAGCAACAGCAGCCAGGGCGAGAATTTATCCGGCCAGAATTTTTGCGCCGCATAGAACATCAGGCCCAGACCGCAAAGGGTCCATACTAGATACGCCCCGCGATAGGGCAGGCTGGACAGCTGGTTGCTCAGCACCAGGGCATGGGGTGGGTAGGACCAGAAATGAAAAGGAAAATCTTCTCCCATCTGTTGGCGCTGGGCGGCGGCGAATTTGTCCGGATCAAAAATGTCTTCCGTGCGGTCCGCCTCCACCAACCGCGAGGCGGTCCACATGTTGATGAAATCGCGACCTACGGCATGGTTCAAGCCGTCATGATCGCCGCGCCACAGCGAGACATAGGCGATGGACAATGCCAGGCAGGCAAGCGCGATGCCCAAGGTCAGGGCGATGACCAGACCGCGTTTCATGGGCGTACGCCTGTCGAAGCCCTACGCCACCGAATAGGCGCGGACGAAATCCGGATCGATGGTCAGACCCAGACCAGGCCGGTCGGGAACATCGATCCGGCCGCCTCTCACGGGAAAGGTTTCCGCCACCAGGTCATGCATCAGGGGGTTATGGCCCAGGGAGTATTCCACGGTGAAGGCCGCCGGCGCCGTGGCGCAGATCTGCAGACCGGCGGCAAACATGATCGCCCCGCCCCACATATGCGGCGCCAGGCGGATCTGCTGCGCGGTGGCCAGGGCGGCGATACGCATGGCCTCGGTAATGCCGCCGCAGATCGCCAGATCCGGTTGAAAAATATCCACCGCCCGTGCCAAAGCCAGATCGCGGAAGTCAAAGCGGGTGAAAATGCTTTCCCCCGCCGCGATGGGAATATCGGTGCTGGCGCGGATTTCCGCACAGCCGGGAATATCGTCCGCCGTCACCGGTTCCTCGAACCAGGCCAGGTCATAGTCCGCGACAAGGCGGCAGAACCGTTTGGCCTCGGCGCAATCAAAGGTGCCGTGCGCGTCCGCCATGATACCAACGCCGTCGCCCAGATATTTGCGGGCGGCGGCGACCCGGGCGGCGGAGGTCTTGGCGTCGCCATCGGCGGACCCGACCCGCATCTTCACGGCGCCAAAGCCGCCACCTTCGATATAGCCCGCCAACTGTTCGCCGATGCTCTCGGCCGGCGCCCAGCCGCCGGAAGCGTAGGCGGCCAGATCATCCCGGCACTTGCCCCCCAGCAGCTGCCAGATCGGCACCCCCAATGATTGCCCCAGCAGATCCCACAGGGCGATGTCGATGCCGGAGATGGCCGAGATGGTCAGACCGCGCCGGCCCAGCGCGGGAAAGACATGGCCGCGCTCCACAGCGAAATGGGTGCGGCTGCCGTTATACATCTCCTCCCAATGACCCGCGATCCGGCGGGCATCCTGGCCTACCAGCTGCGCCCCCAACTCGTCCTGGATCAAGGTCACCAAGGCCTTGCCGTCACCAAGGTTGCCGACCCCGGCCTTGGCCTCGCCATGGCCGACCAGGCCATCCTCGGTGTCGATACGCACCAGCACCGTGTTGAACGAACGCATGCGCCCGAAGTCCGAGGTATGCTGCTTGTCCTCTGGAATTGGCACTTCCAGCCAAGTTGCCTTCACCGATCTGATCTTCATTTGGGGCTCATCCTTCTCATCAACAATTACGCGAACGCCTAACCCAGTTCGACGATCATTTCCACTTCCACCGGGATTTGCATCGGCAGCGAGCTCATGCCGACGGCGGAACGGGCATGGCGGCCAGCTTCGCCAAAAACCTCAAACATCAGATCTGAAAACCCATTGATGACCTTGGGATGCTGCTTAAAGTCCGGCGTGGCGTTGACCATGCCAAGCACTTTGACGATCTGCTTAACCTGGTCCAGGTCGCCGATTTCCGCCCGTAATGTGGCCAGGGCATTCATACCCACCTGACGGGCGGCGGCCTGGGCATCCTCGATGCTCATGCCGTCGGTGCCGACCTTGCCGGTGATGGAGCTGCCGTCAGGATTGCGTGGTCCCTGGCCGGAAATATAGACCAGATTGCCCACACGTTTTGCGCCGACATAGCTGCCCATCGGCGTGGGCGGGTTTGGCAGCTCGATGCCCAGGTTCTTCAATGTTGCTTCCGCGCTCATAGCTCTCTCCTTGTTTGTTGGTGCGACTAGCCTATCATCGCCGCGACGGAATAGGGAAACGGGGAGTACGGCTCATGGGCCAGTTCGGGATCTCTCAGCCGGTGTTGCGGCGCGAGGATGATAAATTGCTACGCGGCACGGGATGTTTTATCGATGACCTAACGCCCGACGGCCTGATCCACGGCCATGTCCTGCGCTCGCCCCACGGCCACGCCCGCATCGTGGCGCTGGATGTCAGCCAGGCCCGCACCGCCCCTGGCGTATTGGCGGTCTATACCGCCGCCGATCTGGCCGCCGCCGGGATTGGCGATATCGAGGCCGTCACCCAGCCCAGCCCACGGCCCGGCAACCAACACCTGCCCCGCCTGCAGCCGGTATTGGCCGGCGAAAAAGTGCGTTATGTGGGTGATAGCGTCGCCTTCGTGGCGGCGGAGAGCCTGGCCCAGGCCCAGGATGCCGCCGAATTGATCGAAGTAGACTACGAAATCTTGCCCGCCGTGATCGGCTGCGCCACGGGGACGGCTGACGATCTTTCCTTCGCCTGGGAGATGGGTGACGGTGACGCGGTTACCAAGGCCTTCGCCCAGGCGCACCATCGCACCAGTCTGGATCTGGTGAATAACCGCCTGGTACTGGCGGCCATAGAAACCCGTGGCGCTGTTGCCGAGTACGATCCCGAAGCTTTTGGCGGCCGGGGCAAATACACCCTGACCACCACCACCCAGATGCCCAACCCCATGCGCGATCAACTGGCCGATCAGATCCTGAAGGTGGAGCGGGAGCAGGTCCGCGTTCTGGTGCACGATGTGGGCGGCGGCTTCGGCGGCAAAAATTCCATGTTTCCGGAATATCCCCTGTGTCTCTTGGCCGCGCGCCAGCTGGGCCGCCCGGTGAAGTGGATCGGTCAGCGCTCGGACGCCTTCGTCACGGACTTCCATGGCCGGGATAATGTGATGAAGGGCGAAATGGCTTTCGATGCCGACGGCCATCTGCTGGCCATTCGGGTTGCCAGTCAGGCCGACATGGGCGCCTACATCGCCGGGCGAGGCGCCATCTCGCCGGTCAATGGCATGATCATGTTGTCCAATTGCTATCGCATTCCGCACATTCATGCCCAGGTTTGGGCCCGCTATACCAACACCGTACCAACCGATCCGTACCGGGGCGCGGGCCGTCCGGAGGTGCTCTATATGATCGAAAGATTGATGGATGTGGCCGCCGCCGAGATGAATATTGACCGGGTGGAACTGCGCCGGCGCAACCTGATACCTCCCGACGATTTCCCTTACGCCACGCCAACAGGGCTGAATTATGACGCCTGTGACTTTGCCAGGGTGATTGACGGCGCCATGGCGAACGCCGATTGGGCCGGCTTTGCCGAGCGCCGGCGGGAGGCCTTGAGCCGAGGCCGCCTGCGGGGTATCGGCATGGCGAATTATATTGAACGCTGTGGCGGCGGCGCGGGCTTGAGCGAGGCAGCACGTTTGGAATTCGATGGGTCAGGCGGGGTCACGGTCTATTCCGGCTCCATGGCCAATGGTCAGGCCCACGACACCGCGTTCAGCCAAATTCTGCATCATTATTTTGATTTGCCGTTTGAGAAGATCCGCGTGGTCGAGGGAGATACCGACGTGATCGCCACGGGCACGGGCACGGGCGGGTCCTGGTCGATCCCCATGGGCGGCGGTGCGATCAGCCTGGCCTCGGAACAGGTGATCGAAAAGGCTAAGCGCATAGCGGCGCATTTGCTGGAAGCCGCCGTTACCGATATGGAATTCGCCGATGGGCAGTTCAATGTTGCTGGCACGGATCTGCATATCACCTGGGAGGCGGTGGTGACGGCCAGCCTTGATCCCGCCAGGTTGCCCGATGGCGAGGCACCCGGCCTGGATACCGAGGCACGCTTTACGCCGGAAAATTTCACCTTTCCCTATGGTTGTCATATCGCCGAGGTGGAAGTGGACCCCGACACCGGGTCGGTCGAGTTGGCCGCCTACAGCTGCCTGCATGATTTTGGCGTGGTTCTCAATCCGCTGTTGTTGGCCGGCCAGGTTCAAGGCGGTCTGGCCCAGGGTATCGGCCAAGCCTTGCTGGAGCATACCGCTTATGACGGCGACGGGCAGCTTTTGGCCGGTTCATTCATGGATTACTGCCTGCCCAAGGCCAGAGACCTGCCGGATTTGAACTTCGCGTCCCAGGTCACGCCCAGCCCGCAGAATTTGTTGGGCATCAAGGGCTGTGGCGAGGCTGGCGCCGCCGGTTCGCCCCCCGCCGTGATAAATGCCCTGGTTGATGCCCTGCGCGATTATGGCATCCGGCACATCGATATGCCCGCCACCTCGGAACGGGTCTGGTCGGCGATCCAGTCAGCCACGACCGGGCGCGTTTAGAGCAACTTTTAGGATTAGATCAAACAGTATCAATTTGATTCCAATTTTATACTGTTTGATCTAGAGGATAATCCGGCCCCAGAAATCGGGTGGTATGGCATCAAACCGGGTGTAGGTCAGAATCCGGTTGATGTTCTCGCCATCATCAGACAAAGGCAGGTTCAGTCGGTAAGAGGCGGATGTTCGCGACGGATTGTCATAGGCGACTTCGACGCGGTAAACCGTCGGCACTCTACTCTCAACAGTGTTGCAAAGTTGTTCAAAAATATATTGTCCCAGTTCCGCGGGCTGAAAATCCCGGACACTGCGTCTGCTCAGGTCCCGATGCAGAAAATCAGCTATGCCGCTGCCGAACAGACTGAATATGAAATCGGCAGGCTCGTGGCAGACCTCGAGAATACAGAGATAGCCCAGATAGGCGCGCAATTTTGCGGGGTCGATGTCGCTTCGGGCCGGCGCAATACGCGTGCCGCGCAATTCTTGCCAATGCGTCTGCAAGGCCGCGATATCGTCAGGCGCATCGGCTAGCGCGCACAATGAAGAGTCTACGGTTACAGCCATTACGCTACCCAACGCACGGATCGTGAATTCAAATGATAATTTATTGAGATAAAGCGTTGACCCCGCTGGCATATGCCGCGGGCGATACCGCAATACGATCGTGTTACTCTCATCTGCACCCTGGACTTCAATGCATTTTTCCGCATTGATATTTGGGATGCCCTCAACTGCTAATGTTTATCCATCCACCGGGTTAACAAATCCATAACATCACGCAGGATCTATGTAGTATTGCGTCCTGGACGGGAAGCTGGGAATTGCCTATATCCGGCTTATGACTGGTACCACGGGACAGCCGTTTTTGAAAATGCATGGCGCGGGCAACGACTTTGTCGTGCTCGATCTGCGCCAGGCATCATGGCGCGTGGACCCAGGCCTGGCCCGCGCCCTGGCAAACCGGCGCACCGGCGTTGGCTGTGATCAGGTTATCTCGCTTGAGCCGACGGAGCGCGGTGATGTCTTCATGCGCATTCACAATCCCGATGGCAGCGAGGCGCAAGCCTGCGGCAACGCCACGCGCTGTATTGCCAGCCTGATTTTTGCGGAAAACGGCCAAAATAGTGCTGTAATTGAGACCGTTGCCGGACTGCTGCAAAGCCGGATGACGGATGACGGCTGGATTGAAGTCGACATGGGGCCGGCCTATTTGGATTGGCGGGATATCCCGCTGGCCCATGAAATGGACACATTGTCGCTGGATTTATCCCTTGAACCGGCGGCGGGCCCGCGGCTGGCCGAGCCTTGCGCCGTCGGCATGGGCAATCCCCATGCGGTATTCTTTGTCGACGATATGGATGCCATCGATATCCCGGCAGTGGGCCCAATTTTAGAACATCATGCGCTGTTTCCCGAGCGCGCCAATATCGGCTTCGTGCAAATGACCGGCGCGGATGCGTTTCGCCTCCGCGTATGGGAACGCGGCGCGGGGTTGACGCTGGCCTGCGGCTCCGGCGCCTGTGCCGCTCTGGTTGCCGCGCACCGGCGGGGCAAGTGCGGCCGCCGGGCGCGTTTGACCCTGGATGGCGGCGCACTGGTCATCGAATGGCGGGCCGAGGATGGACATGTCCTGATGTCAGGCCCGGTGGCGACATCATACGCGGGCGTATTGGACGAGAGTCTGCTGGCCGCCCGGCAGGATCCGCGGCGGTCCGTGGCATGAGCGGCAGCCAAGATCGTCTCCAAGGCAATAAGATCATCAATTTCGGCTGCCGCCTGAACGCCTATGAGGCGGAGGTGATGCGCGATCAGGCCCATGACGCGGGTCTGCAGGACGCCGTCATCATCAACACCTGTGCCGTTACATCCGAAGCGGTGCGCCAGGCCCGGCAAGCCATCCGCAAGGCGCGGCGGCAACAGCCCGATGCCACCATCGTGGTAACGGGATGCGCGGCGCAGCTGGAGCCAGCTGCTTTTGCCGCCATGGACGAGGTGGACCGGGTTTTGGGTAACCGGGAAAAGCTGCGCGGGGCAAATTTCGTGGCTCCCTTGGATGGCAAGATCCTGGTCGACGACATCATGTCGGTGCAGCAGTTGGCCGGCCATCTGGTGCCGGGCTTTGATGGCCGCAGCAGGGCCTTTGTGCAAGTGCAACAGGGCTGTGATCACCGCTGTACATTTTGCATTATCCCCTTCGCGCGCGGCCCATCGCGCTCGGTCCCCATGGGCGCCATTGTGCAGCAGATCAAAACCTTGGTGGCCAACGGCTATGCGGAGGTGGTGTTGACCGGCGTTGATATTACCGCCTATGGCAGCGATCTGCCGGGCCGGCCCAGCTTGGGACAGCTGCTGCGCAGGCTGTTGCGGGCGGTACCCGAATTGCCGCGACTGCGCCTGTCGTCCCTGGATGCGGTGGAGATCGACGCGGAATTGGAGCGGCTGCTGTTGGGTGAGGAACGGCTGATGCCCCACCTCCATCTCAGCCTGCAGGCGGGTGACGATTTAGTCCTGAAACGCATGGCGCGCCGTCACAGTCGGGCCCAGGCGGTTGAGCTGTGCCAGCGCCTGCGCGCCGGGCGGCCCGACATGGTCTTCGGAGCCGATCTGATCGCCGGCTTCCCGACGGAGACGGAGGCGCAATTCCAGAATTCCCTGGCCTTGATCGATGATTGCGGCCTGACCTATTTGCACGTCTTCCCCTATTCCGAAAGGCCAGGCACGCCGGCCGCGCGCATGCCGCAGGTGCCGGGGCACGAACGCCGCCGCCGTGCCGCGTTGTTGCGCGAAAAAGGCGCCGCCGCGTTGAGCGGATTCCTGGCCGGCCAAGTCGGCAATTCCAGCCGTGTGCTATTGGAACGACCCGGACAAGGGCGCAGCGAGCAATTTGCCTTGATCCAGCTGGAGCAAACCGCGACCCTACCTGAAAACGGTATTGTCACGGTTGATATTATCGAGGCGGCGGAAAATCATCTGATCGGGCGGTTGGCTGCATGAGCGAGGGAAAGCCCGGACTGTTTTCCCGCCTCAAGGCGGGCCTGAGCCGCACCGCAAACAACGTCACCTCCGGCGTGACGGCGGTCTTCACCAAGCGCAAGCTGGACGCCGCCGCTCTGGAAGAGCTGGAAGATCTATTGATCGCCGCCGACCTGGGCCCGGCCGTCGCCAATCGGGTCAGCGGCAGATTGGCGGCGGACCGCTTCGACAGAGAGGTTGACGAGACCGAAATCAAGGCGGCCCTGGCGGACGTCGTGACCGAGATCCTGGAGCCGGTGGCGAAACCACTGGTCATCGATGGTGCGAAACGGCCGCATGTCATCTTGGTGGTTGGCGTGAACGGCACCGGTAAAACCACCACCATCGGTAAGATTGCACACAACTTGGCGGCGGACGGCAAGACGGTCGTCCTGGCCGCCGCAGATACCTTCCGGGCCGCCGCCATTGAACAACTGGAAATTTGGGGCCAGCGGACGGGCGCGACGGTGGTCCGCCGCGATGTTGGCGCCGATCCGGCCGCCGTGGCCTACGAAGGCTTGCACCAGGCCCAGGCCGAGGGCGCCGATGTATTGTTGGTGGATACTGCCGGGCGTTTGCAGAACAAGACCAATCTGATGGACGAACTGGCCAAGGTCGTGCGGGTGTTGGGAAAGCTGGATGCGGATGCACCCCACGATTGTCTGCTGGTGCTTGATGCCACGACGGGACAGAATGCCCTGCGTCAGGTAGAGGTGTTCGCCGAAGTCTGTAATGTTACCGGGTTGGCCATGACCAAGCTGGACGGCACCGCGCGCGGCGGTGTCCTGGTTGCCTTGGCGGAACGCTTTGCCTTGCCGGTGCATTTTATTGGTATCGGCGAAGGTATTGACGATTTGCAGCCGTTTGAGGCGGAAGATTTTGCCCGTGCGATCGCCGGTTCAACGGGTTGATATACGAAATGTAAATCAGAGACCTGCAAAAGAACTTCTTCAACTTTGTAATGATTTCAGCGTATTATGGAAATAAGCACACAAAAAACATTGACTTTCAGCTTGCCTGCAGCAGCATTTGTAACATCTCTAAAATTGGAGTAAGTTACACCAAAGCCTAATGGAGCGATGCGCGCGCCTATTGGCGTGTCCGGGTGCGATAAGGATAAGTCGAGACTTGAGATGCTGGGACGAATACTGATTGTCGACGATGACCCTGATATGCGGCTGGTGTTGCGTGAACACCTGGAGCCCGAGGGATTTGAAGTCTTGGATGCCGGCAACGGCGCGGAAATGCGCGCCTTGATTGAGCAGGAAGATGTCGACCTGGTCATCCTTGATTTGCAGTTACCTGACGAAGATGGCTTGAACCTAGCCAAAGTGCTGCGCGAAAAGACCGATGCCGGCATTGTCATGTTGACCGGCAAGGGCACATCGGTGGATATGGTCGTGGGCCTGGAGGTCGGGGCCGATGATTACATGGCCAAGCCCTTCAAGGCACGGGAATTACTGGCCCGTATTCGCAGCGTGTTACGCCGGACCAAGCAAGCCCGTAGCGCCAAGCCGGGGCCGGGCGGCTTCGTGGTGCGTTTCAATGGTTGGCGTTTTGACAGTGCATTTCAACGATTGACCGACCCTCAGGGCGGCGACACGGTTTTGACGGCCGGCGAATCTAGATTACTGCAAACCTTAATTGATAATTTGGGTCAAACCGTGGCGCGCGAAACCCTGCACCGCGAGGCTCTGGGTTACGATATGCAGAGCAGCAGCCGCAATATCGATGTGCTGGTCGGACGTTTGCGCCGCAAGCTGGATTCCGAAGACGGCAGGGACAATCTGATCAAGTCAGTCCGCGGCATCGGTTACGAGTTCAACGGCACCATCGAGCAGGACTAGAGCAATTTTCAATTAGTTGGAATCGCCACCGTAACATATTTGGCGCGACGTAAGTAATTGGTTCCATTGCTCTATACTTAAGAGTCGGAGCGCATTTTCTTCGAATGCGCTCTAGACCATTTTCGAGATTGATTTATGCATATCCGTCATGTCGAATGAAGTTACGGCATTCTTCTTGCGAGGTTCCCTCAAGGATAGCGCCGATGCGGTTCCA